>ERZ795061.673-NODE-673-length-34224-cov-6.977611_pt1 | contig 34224 bp, 25 predicted proteins | sample MGYA00375145_ERZ795061 | MGnify/ENA primary metagenome ERZ795061 (study PRJEB30190, sample SAMN05720144) | anaerobic digester metagenome | isolation source: active sludge of municipal wastewater-treating anaerobic digesters | place: USA | collected 2014-12-22 ... | reverse complement strand
GTCTGGTGAACAATATCTTCATATGAAAGCCGGGGGAAGCCGGATGCCAGCTTCACACGAAAGTGTAGACGCCCATCAGCATTTCGTGTACCAGGAAGGGGCCGCTGTATATAAGTTTGCGGTTACCAACATGGCGGATATTGCTGCGCAGGTTGCTGAAAGAAATAATCTAACCGCAGAGACCATTGACTGGTTATTGCCGCATCAGGCAAATAAGAGAATCATTGATGCTACAGCCAGCCGTGTTGGCATTAGCGAAGAGAAAGTAATGATGAATATTGAGCGGTATGGAAACACTACTGCAGGAACTATACCCTTGTTACTTTGGGATTTTGAGAAGAAACTTAAAAAAGGAGATAACCTTTTAATGGCAGCCTTTGGAGGAGGATTTACCTGGGGTGCCGTTTATGTAAAATGGGCTTACGACAGCAAGTAACAAGCCTCTGCTGGCAGTATTAAATTGTAATTATTCAATTCATTTGTAAATTAAAGTCTGATTTTTTATGGCAACTGTTTCTGACCTGAGTAAAGGTAATTTCATTCGCTACAATGGCGAGGTAGTGCAAATTGAAGAATTGCAACACCGCACACCTGGCAACCTGCGCGCCTTCTATCAGGTAAAAATGAGAAGTGTAAGAACGGGCAAAATTGTTGAGAACCGTTTTCGCCCTGGCGATTCTGTCGATCAACTTCGCGTTGAGACAAAAGAGTATCAATACCTGTATCAGGATGGTGACAGCCTGGTGTGCATGGACAACGACACGTTCGAACAAATTTATCTGGATAAATTACTATTAGGAGACTCCGTTAATTACATCAAAGAAGGAGTTACACTTATTATTGCATTTGAAAATGGAACAAACCCCATTACAGCAGAAGCACCAGCTCATGTTGTTGTAAATGTTACATATACTGAACCCGGTGTTCAAGGCGATACTGCTACCCGCACGTTAAAGGCGGCAACTATTGAAACTGGTGCTGAGATTCGGGTGCCTCTTTTTGTTAATACCGGTGATAATATCAAAATCAAAACCGGTACTGGTGAATACGTTGAACGCGTAAAGTAAATCTCATGGCTAAAAAAAATACTCCATCTAAAGAAAATGGAAAAACATCCGCACAAAGCGGAAGTAGTGAACCCAAAACACAATCTGAAATGAAAACTTCTGAAATCAGAGACCTTATCGACTTCATTGCTCAATCGGGCCTGAATGAAGTGGATATTGAAACCAAAGAATTAAAACTTCATGTAAAGCGTGAACCTGATCAGAAAGTACTCAAATCTTCTGCACCGGTAATGGCTGCCCCTGTTGCAGCAGCACCCGTTGCACTTCCTGTTGCTGCCACTCCAGCAAAAACTGAAAAGCCGGTAACTACTGCTAAAAATACGGTTGAAATTAAGTCTCCCATGATTGGGACCTTCTACCGGTCTGCTAATCCAGACTCACCTGCCTTTGCTTCCGTAGGTGATAAGATTACCAAAGGTCAAACGGTGTGTATTATTGAAGCGATGAAACTTTTCAATGAAATTGAATCTGAAGTTTCTGGTACCATTGTGAAAGCCATGGTTGAAAATTCATCACCCGTTGAATATGATCAGGTTCTCTTTGTTGTTGAGCCTGATTAAGTTTATTCACAATTCAAGATTCAAAATTCAATATCGGTAGATCTGAATCTTTGAATTTTAATTTTAACCTTGAATTAATTCTATGTTTAAAAAGATATTAATAGCTAACCGGGGTGAAATCGCATTGCGTGTTATACGCACGTGTAAAGAGATGGACATCAAAACGGTTGCAGTATACTCAACAGCCGATCGCGAAAGCTTACATGTACGCTTTGCTGATGAAGCTGTGTGCATTGGAGCACCCCCCAGCAAAGAATCTTACCTGAATATTCCACGCATTATTTCTGCAGCCGAAATCACGAATGCCGATGCTATTCATCCGGGCTATGGTTTCCTTTCTGAAAATGCTGAGTTCTCTTCTGTTTGTCATGAGTACGGTATAAAGTTCATTGGCCCTACACCCGAAATGATTCGATTGATGGGTGATAAGGCAACCGCAAAAGATACCATGAAGAAAGCCGGAGTGCCCTGTATTCCAGGTTCGGATGGTTTGCTGGACTCGATGGAGCAAGGCATACAACTAGCCAAAGAAATTAAATACCCGGTTATTGTGAAAGCAACTGCGGGTGGTGGTGGTAAGGGTATGCGCATCATCAATGATGAATCTGAATTTAAAAAAGCCTGGGACGATGCCAAGCGCGAAGCCGGGGCATCCTTTGGCAACGATGGTCTGTATCTTGAGAAATTTGTTGAAGAACCCAGGCACATTGAAATCCAGGTTGTAGGTGATCAATATGGTAAAGTCTGCCATTTGTCTGAACGCGATTGTTCTATTCAGCGCAGACACCAGAAATTAGTTGAAGAGACTCCCTCACCCGTAGTTAGCCAGGAATTGCGCGAACGCATGGGCGAAGCTGCTATTAAAGGAGCAAAGGCTATTAATTATGAAGGCGCGGGCACTATTGAGTTTTTGGTTGACAAGCATGGAGATTTTTACTTCATGGAAATGAATACCCGGATTCAGGTGGAGCACCCGATTACCGAAGAGGTGACCAACTACGATCTTATTAAAGAACAAATAAAAGTAGCTGCAGGGGTACCTATTTCAGGAACCAACTACTACCCTAATTTATTTGCTATGGAATGCCGCATCAATGCGGAAGATCCAGCCAATGGATTTCGTCCATCCCCAGGAAAAATCATCAACCTGCACAAACCAGGGGGCCATGGCGTGCGTGTAGATAGTCACGTGTATGCTGGCTATACCATTCCGTCAAATTATGATTCAATGATTGGTAAACTGATCGTAACTGGTCAGTCCCGTGAGGAAGTTATTACCCGCATGAAGCGTGCTTTGAGCGAATTTATTATTGAAGGTGTAAAGACAACAATCCCATTCCACCTGAAGCTGATGGATAATGCTATCTTCCGCTCCGGAAAATTCACAACGAAGTTTCTTGAAACGTCCTTCGATTTTTCAGATCTTAAGTAACCAGTTAATTCTGATCGCAAATAATACAGAGGCCTTCCCACATGGGAAGGCCTCTTACTTTAGAGCCAATAAAAAAGCCATGCAAAACTGCATGGCCCTCTTTGGCTTACGTAGTAAATTTTTATACATACTGGTTTAGCATCACAGGCATCACCAGCATTAAAATATCTTCACCTTTTTCTTTTTCAGCTGGGAATATCACACCGGCCTTGTTGGAGGCCGACATATTAAGTTTAATCTGATCTGTGTCGAGGTTGGTCAGCATTTCAATTAAGAACTTCGCATTAAATCCAATTTCGATATCCTCTCCTTCGTGCTCGCAGGAAAGCCTCTCATTCGCTTCGTTGGAGAAGTCCAGATCTTCTGCAGAGACCTGAAGCTCGCTTCCAGTAATCTTCAACCGCACCTGATGGGTGGTCTTATTTGCATAGATGGAGATCCGTTTCAATGAACCCAATAGATCTGTGCGACTGATCGTCATCTTGATCGGGTTTTGTGAAGGAATTACATTTTCATAATCCGGGAAACGCTCATCAATCAAGCGGCAAATCATGCGAATGTTTCCGAACTTGAAGAACGCATTAGACATGTTAAAATCAATGCTCACATCAGTATTCTCAGCCGGCAAGGTGGCCTTCAACAAATTGAGGGCCTTGCGCGGAATAATAATCGAGTTGCCATTATCTGATTTAATATCCGTTCTGCGATAGCGTACCAGGCGGTGACCATCCGTAGCAACAAAGGTTGTATTCTTCTCACCCAGGTTAACATACACTCCTGTCATAGCCGGGCGTAACTCATCATTGCTGGTGGCAAAGATGGTATTGTTGATAGCACGGGCTAATACTTCGGAGGAAATTGTAGCCGAGAAGTCGTTGGAGACAGCCGGAACTTTTGGAAAGTCTGTAGCATTTTCTCCTGCCAATTTATAACGACCATTGTCAGAACTGATTTCAATGCTATAGGTCGACTCATCAATTGAAAACGTAACCGGCTGGTCGGGCAGGTTCTTCAATGTATCTAATAAAATACGCGCTGGCACAGCGATGTTGCCCTTCTCTTTTGATTCTACCGTAATCTCAGTGATCATGGAAGTTTGAAGATCTGAGGCTGTTACCGTTAGATTACTTTTATCAATTTCAAAAAGAAAGTTTTCTAGAATAGGAACAACCGGGTTGGTGGTAATTACCCCGTTGATATTGGAAAGCTGCTTGAGCAGATAGCTTGAGTTAACTATAAACTTCATTGTAAATCAGTGGTTTGTGGTTGTATAGGGCGGTAAAGTTATAAAGAAAAACCAATCTGAAAAATGGAAGTAAAGGAGGCGATTATCTTACAAAATAGCTCCGTTTCCGGGAGATTAACGCTATTTCCTTACGGTTGAAAACTACCGGAGATTCGCGGTTGAGCCTACCCAGAATGGCTTCCTCCCCTACTGCTGGTGGAAACACCTCTAATTGGTACGTGCGATTGGCAATATCGGTAACCAGAATTGTGAAGTCTGGTTTGGTCAGGAGCAAACTATCGTACACCCTGGACTCACCGTCCGATACAAATCGGACACCATTAATTAAAGACACAGCATCGAGATAGTCATTGAGTTTGGTGGTATCCGCTTCAGCAAGGCCATCAATCCCAAAATATTGACTCTTGAATGAAATGGTGAAATCTTCCCGGGGGTCTTTCGGGAAGGAGGCTTTTAATGTTTTAAATGTTTCCCACCGGAAGTTGAAGATGCGTTTCTCACGCCAATCATTTGCCGTCAGTTCAAAGATAGATGCTACATAAACACGATAACCGGGTATCGTTACCATATAAGGCGTTTTGTCTCCGGGCAGTTGAAAGTACGTCTCGGTTTTGCGATCATTCCCACTAGCCCAAAAATCCTTGACCACAGTTTCACCTTCTAAAAGTTTAATATGGATTCCATTTCTCTGAATGTATTGATTTACTGAATCCTGAAGTGCTTCTGATACGGGTCGCTTGGGCTCAGCCTGCATGATGGTGGCGAAAAATACTGTCACCAACTGACGATCTGCTTCAAATGAATTATTCACGACCCATTTTGAACCATCATAACGAAGTTCAACCTGTTTACCAGAAGACTCCAACACCACTTTATTTATTTGCGTTTGATCTTCTACCCGAAAAAGATCCTTATCTACTTCAATCGTGTTGCTTCTGTTCCCAATAAAAATGAAAACAAAACAAAGACTAGTCAAAATAACCAGTGAACCCAACAACTGTAAATTCCTTTTCGCTTGCATGATCAGAAGCGTGTATATTTTACTTTCCGCCAATAGGCGCGAACAATACCAAAAATAACTAATGCCACCATCGGTAACACTAAATTGATAACCTGCCAAAACGATCGCTCACTCCGGATTTTCTCTTTGTCCAATGGTCTTACTTTAATCTCTTTGTTTCTGGCCTTGATCAACCCATCTTCCTCCACCAGGTAAGCAACCATATTTAAGAGCAAATCCTGATTCGCAAAAGTGTATTGTGTGAATGGATCAAGTCCCAATTGTTGGGGATTTCCATCGCGTGGGTTTACATCGTTTCGGGCAATGTCACCATCTGCAACAACAATTATTTTAGTTGGAATACTCTGGGCTCTAAAGTCTGCAGTATCGACACCTTCCGGTCCGAACCGGTTTTTATACAAGGAAGTGAATTCACCTTCTAACAAGTAACTGACAGGAATCTTCCCTGAGTCAAAACTACCTTCCTGCATTTGCTTGCGCAGATCATTGACTCCTACCTTGACTGGCGCAGTAACCTTTCTTGAATACTGCGAAGAAAATAATAATGGTGTCTTTCTCACTCCGGTTGCTTTTACGGTATCTATACTGCTTACAAACTTCAGTAAGGAAGCATCGAGATTCCGCGTTATGGGGTGAATTGCATATTGATTAATGAGCGGGAAGAATGGCCAATCCATCTGCATGATCTGGGGCCGGTTGCTTTCTCCACCCACTACCACCGGGTACTTTCCAGATACAGCATCCTGAATAAGATCAGGGTTTATTCTAACCCCATATTTAAATAGTTGATCATCCAGATTCAGATCATACGGGAACGCAAAGTAATCTTCTTCAGAAGCGCGATTCATGTCTGCATCCAGGCGATCCAGTAAAAAAAGAATTTTACCCCCGCGCATAAGATACTGATCCAGTTTATACTTATCCTGATTCGAAAAAGGCTTGGTTGGTTTAGCTATGATTAACAGATCATATCCCGTAAGAGCACCTTTTCGTGAAAGTGAAACTTTAAATACATCATATTGATCCAGCAACGCATTATTGAAACTCGCAAACTCGAGACTATCCAATTCGCCATGACCAGTGAGGAGCCCGACTCGTTTCCGATTAACATTGCTCAACTTATGAATGGCATTAGCGAGTTCAAACTCAATCCCTTCCATCGATGGGTTTATGTTTTGCGCCCGGCTTCCCTTTAACAACATCACTCCGGTTTCAAAACCTTCATACGAAATCAGCGCTCCCGGAAAAACAAACTTTTCCACGCGCTGTCCATCGCGGGTTTCAATAACATTGCGCGGACTAACTCCTTTTGAATTCAATTCGGCAATAAATTCATTTCGAGCCTTTTCATTGGCTGCCTGCAAAGGATCTGTAAATGCGTATTGAATTTTATTGTCCGAGTAAATCCTGAATTCTTCCAGGGTTTCGCGAATGGATTTCTGAAAGCGCCTGAACTCCGGATTAAGGTCTTCACCCTCCAAAAAGACTTCAACAAATACAACTTCTTCTAAATTCTTTAGGATAGCTTTAGTCTGAGGCTGAATCGTGTACCGTTTCTCTTCTGTCAGGTCGATACGGAAAAAATAAAAAGATGCAATTATATTAACCAGGATCACCAGCACCAGCCCATTGGCCAGTAACAATAAATCACCTGTCTTTTTACTTTTCATCCACATTACCATTGTCTGCTGCTAATAACCACTTTGGTTGTAAGTAAAATTAATCCGGTAACGCTGAGGAAATAAATAACATCCCAACTATCAATAAGTCCCTTGCTGAGAGACTCATAATGATAAAGAATACCTACTTGTTTAACTGCTAATGCAAAATTTCCTCCGAACGAAGAGAGTGAATCAAATCCCATGTAAACAATAAAACACAAGAAGGCAGCCAGAATAAATGATACGATCTGGTTCGCAGTAAGGGACGAAGCTAAAAGCCCAATGGCACAGAATACCATGGCGAGCAGTGCTAATCCAATGTACGAACCCATAACGCCAGCTGAATCAATATTACCTATTGGATTACCCAACCGATACACCGAGTAATAGTAAATCACCGTGGGAACCAACGCCAGAAAAACGAGTGCCCAGGCCGCGAGAAATTTTCCGAGAACTACATTCCAGTCACTCAACGGTTTGGTCAGGAGCAATTCAAGCGTGCCCATCTTTTTCTCCTCAGCAAAACTCTTCATCGTAATGGCGGGAATTAAAAATATAAACACATAGGGACCCATTGAAAATAAGGTATCAAGGTCCGCAAAGCCATAATCCAAAACAGAAGTTTCAGGGAATACCCACATGAGCAAGCCAATGCCTGTAAGGAATGCTCCGATTACGATGTAGGCAATCAGGGAGTTTAAGAAGCTGTTAAATTCTTTCGCGAAAACCTGGATCATGCTGTGTCTTTTGCAGTTAATGATCTGAAAATTTCTTCGAGACTGTTTTCTTCCTGGCGCAAGCCGATCAGCGAAAGATTTCTGTCAGCGGCTAAACGAAAAACCTCTGGCCTTAAATCGGATCCTTCACGAGCCGCAAGGCGGTATAACCCTTTCTGCATACTTGTCACGCTCTCAACTCCGTCAAGGGCTAACAATTCACTTTCATTTACTTCGCCTTCAAATTCCACTACAACATATACATGACTCTGGCGCTTCAGCAGATTAGCCACTTTATCATCAGCTACGATCTCCCCCTGATTGATAACAATCACCCGATCGCAAATCGCCTGCACCTCTTGCATGATATGGGTAGAAAAAATAACCGTCTTATCCCGACTGATCTCTTTAATCAGTTTTCGGATTTCTAAAATCTGGTTGGGATCCAATCCGGTGGTGGGTTCATCCAGGATCAACACATCAGGATTGTGAATCAACGCCTGGGCAAGTCCCACACGTTGCCGGTATCCTTTCGAAAGTTCTTCAATTCTTTTGTTCTGTTCCCGACCAAGTCCACACAACCCAATGATCTCAGGAATTCTGGATTTTAATGTTGACGAAGAGATATCAAAGACCTTTCCAACAAAATGCAGATACTCATGCACAAACATATCCAGGTATAATGGATTGTGTTCTGGCAGATAGCCCATCATCTTTCGCACCTTAAGTGAGTGAGTAGTTACATCCAATCCATTGATTTCAACCGTACCCGAAGTTGGTGGCAGATAGCCTGTGGCAATCTTCATGGTGGTTGATTTGCCGGCACCATTGGGACCTAAAAAGCCCACAATCTCCCCTTTCTCAATAGAAAACGAAATGTCATTAACAGCCTTTTGCTGCCTATAAATTTTAGTAAGATGGGATACGTATAACGACATTTTTTAGCGCTGCAAAAGTAATTTTAAAAGTTGATAGTGCATAAGGGATAGAGACGGTGTCAGAAAATAGAGGAACTTACCTTCTTAAACTTTGGCCTATTAATTGTCCTTGTAAAGACCTTTGAATTTTAGAAATTTGTCAAACTCTAATTCTAAACGGAAAATGCGACTGCTGATTATCTTACTCCTGGGTGTTTTTTCTCAGTCTATTGCACAATCTGGCTATAAGATCGATTTTAAGATCAAAGGCTGGGAAGATACTACCGTGTATCTGGGTCATTACTATGGTGAACAAACCTATGTGAAAGACACAGCCCGGGCGAACGTTTCGGGTGCATTTACATTCAACAATTCAACCTTGCTGCCACAAGGAGTCTATTTTCTTGTGCTCGGTAAATCCAAGATTTTTGATTTCGTTGTCAGCTCAAACCAAAAGTTTTCGATTGAAGGAAACTCAGAAGATTTTCTTAAAACAGCTGTTGTAAAAGGTGATGAAGATAACCAACTATTTTTTGAAAACATTCACTTCAATATGGAACGTGGTAAGGAAGCTGATCCTTTTATTAAAATCCTTAAAGACAGTACACTTAATGAAGATCAAAAGAAACCTGCCCGGGAATCATTTGCAAAAATTAATGATAAGGTTGTCAGCTATCAAAACGATTTGATTGCAAAGCACCCCACTACACTTACCGCACGCTTATTAAAAGCAACCCAAACCATTGAGGCCCCGACCCCACCTAAAAAAGCGGATGGCACCATCGATTCTACATTTCAGCTTCGCTACTATCGCGAGCACTTCTTTGACAAGTTTGACCTGGCGGATGATGCCTTGTTACGTTTACCACGCCCCATCTACCAGGAGAAAATTAAAGAATACCTGAATAAGCTTTATGCCCCTATTCCGGATACGATTATGATGGCTATCGATAAAATGGTAGCCCGGGCAAAAAAGAATCCTGAGACTTATAAATACCTGGTTTGGAATTGCGTCTTCATGTATCAAAGTCCTGATATCATGGGCCTGGACGAAGTTTATGTTCGGCTGTATGATAAATATTTCGCTTCAGGTGAAATGAACTATTGGGTGAGTGATAAGATCAAGCAAAATCTGAAAGACTATGCTGATAAACTGCGGGGTAGCCTGGTTGGTAAAACCGGTGCCAACCTGATCATGCAAGATCTTACCCTTCAGCCCCACTCGATGTATGACATTAAAAACAAGTACACCATCCTTTGGATTTTTGATCCTGATTGTGGCCATTGCCGGGAAGAAACCCCCAAACTGGTGGACTTTTACAATAAGAACCGTACTAAGTTTGATTTTGAAGTGTATGCCGTATCCTCTGATACTTCCCTCCAAAAAATGAAAGACTTCATAAAAGAAATGAAGACACCCTGGATTACAGTTAATGGCCCACGGTCGTATATTCCACAGCATTATTCTAAACTTTACCACTCCGATACAACTCCAGCCATTTATATCCTTGACAATAAAAAGAAGATTATTGCCAAGAAGCTGCCAGTTAGTCAATTAGAAGATTTTTTCACGAAACACGAAAAGCTTGTTCAGGTAAAGAAAGCTGGAACAACTAAAGGAACCTGACTCACTTATTACCAAAACATCCGGTTCACAACCTTTTTTTGACAGTTTGATCAAAAAAAAGGGGTTGCCATGCAACTATTTATCCGTTTCGAAGTATCTAAGTATATAAACCGAAGGTTATGGCACTATTAGATACTTTGTTTGGCAAGAAAAAGAAGGAATTCAGGGCAAGTTGCCAAATTACCAAGGAGCCAATTGAAAAGGGATATGGGTATTTACTTACTACAGCCCAGGTAGTTACGTCAAAAAAATATTGGGATATGATTATGACCGAACCGGAGACTATGTCCTACACCCAGTCGCATTTTAAAAATCAATCTAGCGGTACTCAAATGCGGTCTATGATCTTTGAAAAATATGCAACCATAGCAAAACCGTGGATCGTTTCTGACTCCATCATCAACTATTTTGACGTGGATAAAACGGAAGCCCGCGCTAATGCCAAAAAATGGTGGGAGATGGAAGGGAACTTCACTCCTTCAAACATAGGCCCGGCTTCCCAAATTTTAGAGCAGCCACTTTACGCTCGGTTTAAAGACTATGCCATTTTAGAGGCCGGCCGCGAACGGGTTAAACTGACCTAGTTCTTTCGCTCAATCGTAAACTGTACAAGATCAGACAGTGAAGTTTTGTATTCTGAGGAAGGTAGTTCATCCAAAATTGTCATTGCCTGTTTGTAATACTCAGTCATCTTCTGGTTCGCGTAGTCAATACCTCCTGACTTTTTTACAAAATCAATCACATGCTTTATTTTGTTCGCGTCTTCACTATTGTTTTTAACTATCCCTATGATTTTTCTTTTTTCTAACCAGGAGGCTTTTGAAAGAGAATAAATCAAGGGCAGGGTCATCTTTTTCTCCTTGATATCGATGCCTACCGGCTTTCCAATTTCATCATCGCCATAATCAAAAAGATCGTCTTTTATCTGAAAGGCCATTCCTACACACTCACCAAATTTTTTCATCTTAGCTATCCATTCAGGTGAAGCATTAGACGATGAAGCCCCTATTGCACAACAAGAAGCAATCAATGAAGCGGTCTTCTGGCGTATAATTTCATAGTAAATATCTTCGATGATATCTAATTGGCGGGCTTTCTCCATTTGCAGCAACTCACCCTCACTCATTTCTTTAACGGCCTCGGTACAAATGCCTAATAACTCATAATCCTTATGTTCAAGGGCGAGAAATAATCCCCTGGTAAGAAGAAAGTCACCCACTAAAACGGCTATCTTATTTTTCCAAAGCGCATTCACGGAAAAAAAGCTTCTGCGGTAATTTGAATTATCAACCACATCATCATGCACAAGACTTGCTGTGTGAACCAATTCAATCAAGGAAGCCCCACGGTAAGTGGATTCATTAATTGTACCCGTAGCACCCGCACTCAAAAACACAAAAAGGGGTCGCATCTGCTTGCCTTTGCGCTTCACTATGTAGGACATGATTTTATCAAGCAAGAGAACACGGGTTTTCATGGAAGCCCTGAACTTTTGTTCAAACTCTTCCATCTCTTTGGCCACCGGGGCCTTAATGCTTTCCAGGGTTCTGGTCATGAACTGCAATAATAAGCAATCACCCGAATAGTAAATATGAAATAGTTGGGGATGGGCAACTTTTCAAAAATCTCTTTTGTATGGCCCCCGACTGTTAACTAATTGCTATTTTCGAAACCGTGAACATGATGGACAAGAAATGGGAGCAGGTAGTCTTTGCCTTAATTGTATTGGCGGTTGCCTTTTTGGTCTCCCGTCTGCTTCGATTTTTGATAGGTCGGTTCTTTAAGGCGGCAGCTCAAAAGCTTAAAGTTGACCCCACCCGTTACAATTTCTTCAAGAATGCAGTTGATTTTATCGTTTACCTGATTGCTGCCATTGTTATCTTTAGATCCATTCCCGCCTTTCGGGCAGTAGGAACCACTTTGCTAACCGGTGCAGGTGTGCTGGCGGCCATTGTAGGCTTTGCGTCACAGTCAGCCTTTTCAAACATTATTAGCGGGTTTTTTCTTGTTATTTTCAAGCCTTTCAGCGTTGGCGATCGGGTAAAAATAGGTCAACTCTATACGGGCGATGTAGAAGATATAACGCTCCGCCACACTGTAATTAAGGATTTTGAAAACAGACGCATTGTTATTCCCAATAGTGTGATCAGTAACGAGACGATCATTAATTCAACCCTTACGGATGAAAAGATCTGTGTGTTTCTTGATATCCCCGTTGCCTTTAGCGCCAACCTTGATCGGGCAATGGATATTATCCAGCAAGAAGGTCTCAAACATTCACTTTGTATAGACAACCGCTCGCCTGAAGAACTTACTAAAGGGGAACAACCTGTAATGGTACGAGTAATTTCTTATGCGGATTTCGGCATTCAACTACGTGGCTATGTGTGGGCGTCCAACCCAACCAACGCTTTTGATTTGAAGTGCGATGTTCTCAAATCCATTCAAGATCAATTTCATAAAGAGCATATTGAATTTGGGTATCCCGGCAGGATATTAATTAACAGGTAAATACCTTCTAACCATGAACAACAAGTCAAAAAGAAAGGCAGTAATCAAACAATTGAATGAACAATTGACCGAGCATTCACATACAGCCCATGGAGAAAAGGTTATTCTGGAATTAATTTCATACGATGAAACTACCTTTAGCTCTCGCGAAAATTTGCCCATTGATGAACTTCTGGAGCAATGTAATCTCAAATTGATTAACTGGATTAATGTTGACGGGTTATCCGATGGAGAGCTAATAAAAAAAATCAGCAAGAAATTTGATCTGCATTATTTGCTGACAGAAGATATCCTGAATACGGATCACCAGCCCAAGGCCGATGAATATGAAAAGCACCTTTTCTTTACGTTAAAGATGCTCTATCGTATTGATGGGCAAAACAATATAGACTACGAGCACATCAGCTTTGTCCTGGGCAAAAATTATGTTCTTTCCTTTCAGGAAAAGGAAGGCGACATCTTCAACAGTCTTCGTAACCGGATTAAACAAGACACCAACATAATTCGCAAACGCGGTGCTGACTATTTGCTCTATCGGTTAATCGATACTATTGTTGATAGTTATTACTCCGTGTTGGAAAACATTGGACATCAGGTGGAGGTAATTGAAGAAAGCATCTCGAGTAATCCTACCGTTGTGGATTTTCAACGGATTCAAAAACTTCGTAAAGAGTTTATCTACCTCCGTAAAGTAGTTTATCCGTTGCGGGAAGCTCTCAATAAAGTTGTGAAAAATGAAGACGGATTTATAGAAGATCGAAACGTAAAGTACTTTACGGATGTATATGATCATGTTATTCACCTGATTGATTCGCTGGATACCTATAAAGATCTTACTTCCACCTTGATGGATTTATATATGAATACCATCAATTATAAGATGAATGAGGTCATGAAATTACTTACGATTATTACAACCATCTTCATCCCGCTCTCTTTCATCGCTGGTATTTATGGGATGAATTTCGATGTGATGCCGGAACTTAGATGGTCGTGGGGTTATTACGGTGTTTTAGGCCTCATGGGAGCAATCTTCATTCTCATGATTATCTACTTCAAGCACAAAAAGTGGTTTTAATTTTCCGCAATTGCGGTCATAAGTTTCACTTCCACAGTCTCAGGCAATGTCTGGTTTATTTTTTGAATTTTTATCCGGTAGTTGAATAACTCAAATTCATCCCCTTCTTTCAACATAGGCCGCTCATAGGTGAGAAGACCAGCCAATGTCTCATATTCTTCTGCTTCCGGGAAGGGAACCTCCAGCAATTTGTTAATATCGTGAAGCGATGATTGTGCCGCAATTTGAAATGTTTGTTTATCAATAGGTACTACAATCTGCTGTTCGTGATCGTGCTCATCCTGTATTTCTCCTACCAGCTCTTCAAGAATATCCTCTAAGGTTACCAACCCAATAATTCCTCCAAACTCACTAACCACAAAGGCCATCTGGGCTTTGGTTCGCTGAAAATCGCGAAGCAACACGTCAATAGGTTTTGTCTCAGGTATAAAATGTACAGCCCGCATGATGTCCTTCAGGCTTTTGTTATTATTCAAGATATAAACCGAAACAATGTCTTTAGAGTGTACCACCCCGATGATTTCATCTTTTGATTGCTCATAAATGGGATACCGCGAATAGCCTTCCTTAAGTACGATATTCATGGCTTCGGCAATGGAGGTGTCGGCCTTAATCATGCTCATTTTAACCCTGGGCACCATTACCTGGCGCGCTACGCGATTGTCAAAGTCAAAAACATTTTGAATCAATTCACGCTCGGAGGATTCGATAGCACCACCCTCCTCACTTTCTGCTATAATGAGTTTTAGTTCTTCTTCGGAGTGAATTTCCATTTCACTCATCGGCTTGATGCCAAACATTTTAAGAATCAGGTTAGCAAATCCATTCAACAACCAGATAAAAGGTCGGAACACAAAATAAAATACCCGTAATGCAATAGAAACCTTCAAAGTGACACTGGCTGGATACCGGATGGCTATTGACTTTGGAGCCAATTCTCCGAATACAATGTGCATAATGGTTAGAACAATGAAAGCAACCGGTAAAGCAATACTGTGGGCAGTTGCTTCGCTCATCTCCAATCCCATCGAATTCATGGTGTTAAGAACAATCTGCGAAACCACGTCTTCCCCTACCCAACCCAACCCCAGGCTTGCGAGGGTTATGCCTAATTGGGTTGCCGCCAGAAAACCGTCCAGGTTATTAACAATGATCTTGGCCGCATCCTTGGATAAAGTGCCCTTTTCGAGCGCAATTTGAGATGAGCGGACTTTTACAATCGCAAACTCAGCTGCTACAAAAAAGCCATTTAACAGGACAAGAGAGATTGTAATTAGGATATCTACGGTCATTGGTTGAGCAAACCGCAAATTTAAGAAGAAACCCCGTTCTAAGCAGGTTAATTTTTACATGTACCTTTTCAGGCTAAAATGAAAAAAGATTTTATCTTTCGGCTACCCTAAACCCAAACCTGATGCTTTTAGCCATTACTTTACTCCTCGTAGGCTTCGCAATTCTTATAAAGGGGGCTGATTTTCTGGTTAGCGGGTCTTCATCAGTAGCCAAAAAGTTCAATATTTCGAATATCGCTATCGGCCTGACTGTAGTAGCCTTTGGCACTTCTACGCCTGAGTTGCTAGTAAGTGTTACATCGTCCCTAAAAGGCTATAATTCTGCAGCATTTGGCAATGTGATAGGTAGTAATAATTTTAACCTACTTTTTATACTCGGTGTGGCAGGCCTTATTTATCCTTTGGTCGTTCTTCGAAACACTATAAAGTATGAAGTGCCCCTTTCATTGCTGGCGGCCGTGGTCCTGTATGTATTGGTGAATGATGTAGTGATCTGGGGCAGTGCAACCAATGAGTTGAGCCGGCTAGACAGTTTTATTTTACTGGGTTTTTTCATTGTGTTCATGCTATACATTTATCGCACCATGACCAACGCTACAGACCTTGATCAGGGAGACTCGATTAAGATTTACTCAACCCCGGTTTCTGCTGGCCTAATTGTATTAGGGATAGGTTTGCTGGTGGGTGGTGGCACCTTAGTAGTTGATAATGCTATTGCCATTGCTCAACATTATGGATTGAGTGATAAATTAATTGGGCTTACCATACTGGCAGCTGGCACTTCATTGCCAGAGTTGGCCACATCTGCTGTAGCTGCGTACAAGAAGAATACTGACATAGCTATTGGAAATGTAATCGGGTCCAACATCTTTAACATCTTCTTTATCCTGGCTATTACCGGGTTAATTCGTCCCTTACCCTTTGACATCGCGATGGATTTTGACCTTTACGTATTGGGAGCTTCCACTATTATCCTAATGATTTTCATGTTTACGCTCAACACCCGGAAACTCGACCGATGGGAAGCGTTCCTTTTGCTAAGCGGATACATTGCCTACACAATTTTTCTGGTTGGCATGGAATGACAAACATGAACAAACTTCTTGGCCTATTGGCACTTCTTTCACTTGCAGGGTGTGCTGGGCTAAGCAAGTATCAACTGAAAAATGATTATTATGAATTTCATCAGCCTGGCCAGCCGTACACAAAGGTATTTGTCCGGGTAAAAGAGGACTCCATTGAAGTTACGAAACTGAATGAATCCACTGAAGTGGTACGAGGTCAGGACGAATACTTCATCAAAAAAAGTTTTGATATAGATGCAATGGTCGTTCCGTTCAAATATCGCCCCAGTTCAATGGGATTTCCAAGGCAACTCAACACTTCATTCAATGGTAATGTTTATATCGGATATAGGATTGATCGGTTTTGGTTGGATTATAAAAATACTCCAGCGGGCATGGTAAAGGAACTAAAACACAGCGCAATTACTGTAGGCGGGTTTGGTGGGCTTGGTACCGCCTTTATCAGTCCATGGTCTACTAATTACCAAACTACAGATGAATATGACGGGGTTGTTCTGACAAGAGGACTGGCTCTTATGGTAGGCATCAACAGCCTGACTGTTGGTTTGGGTGTTGGCTGGGATTATCTCACCGATCGGGATAAAGATATCTGGATCTACCAGAATAAGGCATGGTATGGATTAACTTTGGGCTTAAATATCAATTAGGCCTTCTACTTTTTTAATGAACCGCCCACTCTTTTATAACAGATCAGCCCTGATATTTTTTTGTGTGGCCATCCTTGCCGGATCATCCATTCCTGGTGATCAAATCCCAAAAGGATTTCAATTAACTCCCGACAAACTAATCCATTGTGTTGAATATTTTATTCTGGGTGTTTTGATATACCGATGGCTATTGAGTGAGTTCAGCTTTAACAAAATTCATTTGCTTTTTCTGTTCACCCTCTTGATTGGATCTGCCTTTGGTGCACTTGATGAAAACTACCAACGACTCACCCCAGGCCGTACGCCTGATATCTGGGACTGGGTATTGGACACAATTGGCGCTCTGCTCGCTGCGATCGCTGGTTATTTCATTTGGTCAAGAAAATAAAAAAAGCCCCGATAAATCGAGGCTTTCAATTTTAAGTAGAATGGATAATTACTTAACCTTCTTCTCTAATTCTGTAATTTTTGCTTCTGCTTCTTGCTTACCAAGAGAGAGCGCTTTCTTGTAAAGCTCGATAGCCTCTTTAAGAGTTTCTTTCTTCTTCTTAGGGGCTAACTTCGTGCGATTAGCTGCTTCTTCTACAGCCTGTGCACGAGCGTAGTAACCATCAGCTTCACTTACTTTGCTGGAGATCATAAGCTCCTGAATTTTTGCTTCAATCAAAGCAAGTTCCTGCTGTTTTGCGGTGATCTGTGCTTCTTTATCATTCAATTCAGCTTCCTGCAATCCAACCGTTGTAATCAGGTTAGTATTTTCATTGCGTAACTGATCAACATTCTCATTCAATTGAGCGATTTCTGCATTGCGTGCTTCCAGGTCCGCTTTCAATTTCTTGATGGTAGCCGAAAGCGCGTTGGTATTGCCCTTCGACTTCTTCAAAGATTTTTCAAGATCTTCAATTTTATTTTGAGTGTCCTTAACGTAGTTGTTAATATCCTTCATGCGGGCAGTATAATCATCGTAGGTAGTGCCCTCTACCATATTTACACGGAGTACATTTCTATTTGCATCAATGGAGTCCATCAATACGGTTACTTCCTGCAATGTCTGAGCGAATTGCTGACTAGTTTGCAGTTCATTTTTCAAAGAGTCTACTTGTGATTTTAATTTCTCGGCTTCTCCGCCACAGCTCATCATGACGGCTCCGATAGAACATACGAATAATAGTTTTTTGACCATAACGGTTGTTAGTTTAGTGTTACAAAATTACAGGGTTTACATCGGTAAAGGCTTCAAGAACAAAAAAAAAATTCAAATCAGATGAAATCCTTCGACAACCTGTAAATTGCACCCTTTTTAGAGCCAGAATTCTCTTTAAATGCCCAAATTGATAACCACGCGCACGCGTATTGCAGACCTGGGCAAACCCCGTATCATCGTAATTGGTGGGGGGTTTGGTGGCTTAGAAGTAATTAAAGGACTTCAAGGTGTTAAAGCCCAGGTTGTACTCTTTGATAAGTTCAATCATCACACATTTCAACCCCTTCTTTACCAGGTAGCTACCTCAGGTTTAGAGACCAATTCCATAGTAGCACCCTTCCGAAAATTATTTGGCAATCAGTCTGACTTCTATTTCCGTTTAGGAGAAGTAAAAAATATCAAACCTGAGGAAAACTACATTGAGACTTCCATTGGGGGTGTTAAGTACGATTATCTTGTTATTGCTACGGGAGCGGTGACAAATTTCTATGGAATGAGCGAAGTGGAGAAAAATTCTTCATCGATGAAGAATATTGTTGATGCCACCAAGTTGAGAAACAAAATCATCCGCCAATTAGAATACGCCTTGCTCACAGAAGATCAGGAGGTGATGAATAGTTTGATGGACTTTGTAATTGTAGGCGGTGGCCCCACGGGTGTTGAGTTATCCGGAGCGCTTACCGAGTTGAAAAAAAATGTTTTTCCAAAAGATTACAAGGAATTGGATATGCGCCAGATGGACATTCATCTGATAGAAGCCTCCCCGCGCCTTTTGAATGGTATGTCGACACAAGCTGGTGAAAAAGCGCTAGAGTTTTTGACTGAGATGGGTGTAAAGGTACACTTGAATGCCGCTGTAAAATCATACGATGGGTACGAAGTCGTTCTTAGTACCGGAGAAAAATTAATTTCAAAATCCTTAATCTGGGCAGCAGGTGTTAAGGGAAATCCCATTGAAGGAATAAACCCTGAATTGATTACACGTGGAAATCGCTTACTGGTAGATGAGTTTAGCCGGGTAAAAGGGTATGAAAACATATTTGCTATTGGTGATGTGGCCCTGATGGAGGGTGATATAAAATCCCCGAAAGGACACCCTATGATGGCACCTCCGGCCCAGCAACAAGGAAGATTATTGGCGAATAATCTTACTAATCTCATCAACAAAAAACCATTAAAGCCTTTTCGTTATTTTGATAAAGGATCGATGGCTACTATTGGACGACATAAGGCCGTGGTGGATATGAAGGGCATTCGCTTCCAGGGATTTTTTGCCTGGTATGTATGGATGTTTGTTCACCTGATGTCAATAGTTGGATTTCGGAATAAAGTGTTTACCTTTTTCAGCTGGATGTGGAATTACTTTTCTTACGATCGAAGTAATCGTTTGATTATAGGTCGCAATGAAGAAAAACTAAATCAGGAAGAACTGAGCAAGCAAAGCGTGTGATGGATTCATTAAAAGATTCACGTCTTCATAAGTTATCAGCAGCCGGAGTATTGGTCGCGATGGGTATCATCTACGGAGATATTGGTACATCTCCAATATATACACTTCGATTTATTGTTGGAGAACATGTAATTACAGAAGACCTTATTTTGGGTGGCTTGTCATGCGTTTTTTGGACACTTACACTGATTACATCAATCAAATACATTTACCTGGCCCTGAATGCCGACAATAAAGGAGAAGGTGGAATCTTTGCCCTTTATGCATTAGTAAGAAGATATAAAGCCCAGTGGGTTATTTTTCCTGCCATTATTGGTTGTTGTACCCTGATTGCTGATGGCTTTATCACACCGGCCATTAGCGTTACTTCCGCGATTGAAGGGTTGCGTTCTCTTAACCCAAATATCTCAGAGCAAACCATCATAACAATAGTAATCGCCATCCTATTAGGACTGTTTATCTTCCAGCAATTTGGAAGCAGCGTAGTAGGCAAAACTTTTGGACCGGTAATGCTGATTTGGTTTTTATTCATTGGCTCCATTGGTATGTTTCACCTTGCAGGAAACTTATCTGTGCTAAAGGCTTTAAACCCTGTTTATGCCTATGGATTATTAGTGAAGTATCCGGGTGGATTTTGGATTTTGGGTGCCGTGTTTCTGTGTACCACTGGGGCAGAAGCACTGTATTCTGATTTAGGACACTGCGGAAAATCTAATATCAGAGCGGGCTGGGGTTTTGTAAAAATCTGCTTGTTGATGAGTTACTTCGGACAAGGTGCCTGGTTGCTTGAACATCAGGGAACTACTTTGGATGGTGCAATACCTTTCTTTGAAATTATTCCCCAGGGGCTTTTGTTTTTTGGTGTAATCATCGCAACAATGGCCACTATCATTGCTAGTCAAGCATTGATTTCGGGAACATTCACCCTGGTTAACGAGGCCATGAAATTAAAATTATGGCCAGCCACCCGGGTGAGATATCCAAGCCAGATGATGGGACAAATTTATATTCCTGCAATCAATTGGATCTTGATGGTGGGATGTATTGCAGTCGTATTGTTTTTTAAAGAATCCAGTGCGATGGAAGGTGCCTATGGTCTTGCGATTACTTTTAATATGCTTATGACCACGGCTTTGTTGGTTTACTATTTTACTACTTCTAAAAAATCAAGAATACGATCGAGTGTATTAGCACTTGTATTCTTCACTGTAGAAGGGGCCTTCCTGGTTTCGAATCTGAGTAAGTTCAGTCATGGCGGCTGGTTCACTTTCGCCATTGCAATCATTTTTTTCTTAATGATGTTTATTCTCCTTAAGGCCAGAACGCTTCGGGACAGGCATACTGAATTTGTGAATCTTAAACATTACGAGCAACTCATTCAAGACTTGCAAGCTGACACTTCGGTGCCCAAGGAAGCTACCAACCTGGTTTACATGGCGGTTGCAAATAGTAAACGCTACATCGATTCAAACATTATTTATTCAATTTTCAAAAAACGACCAAAGCGTGCGGATGTGTATTGGTTTGTCCATGTAGATACCGTTGATAGTCCTTATACTTCAAAATACTCAGTGGATACCATCATCCCACGAAAGTGCTTCTTTATTCGCATTAAGCTTGGTTTTAAATCAGATCATCGTGTAAACCTTTTACTCAATAAGATTCTGCACGACATGGCCGATGCTGCCGAAATAGACTTGATTAGTCATTACGATTCGTTGCAAAAGCACAGCATGCCTTCCGACTTTAAATTTGTCATTTTGCATTCGCTTGCTTCGGTGGATAGTGAGATCTCTAATTTTGATAACCTGATCATTCAAGGATATCGCTTTATTAAAAAGCATAGTTTATCAACCGAAGAAATGTATGGTCTTGAATTGGCCAACGTAGAAGTAGAACGTGTTCCTATTATGGTGGGGCCACCTGCCAAGGTGCGCATTAAGCGCGAAAAAGAAGAAAGCGAGCGTGAAAAAGAGCTTCGTTATCACGGAGACAACAACTGATCGATTGCGGACGGACCCGTTCATAAACGGCCGAGTTTAAATCTGTAATACCTTTCAATTTGCGAGAATATAGCGTTTTTTGATTGGCACTGAATTGGGATATGGGTTGGCAAAACAATCACCCATGCTACAGAATTACTTAAAAATTGCGTTGCGCAATTTGTTCAGAAACAAAGTCTACTCCTTTATAAACATCTTTGGCCTGGCACTTGGTGTGGCTTGCTGCCTTTTGCTCACACTCTACATTCAGGATGAATTGAGTTACGATAAGCATCACAAGCATCTTGAAAATATTTATCGTATCACCACTCAATTTGAATCTGACAAGGGCATTGACAAGCTAGGGACTTCATCCCCGCCTATTGCGCTTACGCTCATGGAGGAATTGAGTGAAGTGGAATCGGCTACCCGCGCGTTGAACCCGCCCGGTGTATCACAAAACTTAATCAAATACGAAGACAAAATTTTCTATGAGACCAACGGATTTCTGGCCGATTCTACCTTGTTTGATGTTCTTACCTACGACTTAAAGGAAGGAAATCCAGCAAAAGCATTAACAGATGCAAACACGGTGGTGATTTCTGAAACGCTTGCCACCAAATTATTTGGCAATGAATCTGCCTTGGATAAAAGCATCCTCATCAGCCAGGGTGGCCCCGAAGCAAACTTCAAGATTACAGGCGTCTTTAAGGAGAATAATAAGAGTCATATCGAGGCTAATTTCTTTGTGTCGATGCTGAGTTCGGGTTGGGGCGAATATATGCGGTCGGATGCTGCTGCCAAGGAATGGGCGGGACAGAATTTTGTACCTTCTTATGTAAGACTAATTGACGGTCATGATAAGAAAGAAGTTGAACGTAAAATGAATGATATCCTGATCAAGTATGGCTCAGAAGGAATGAAAGCGTTGGGAATGAAAAAGACGTTGGCTTTAGAGCCAGTAAAAGACATCTATCTGAAGTCCGACTTCGGTCGTAGCCCACGCATTAAATACATTTATATAATCGCTTCCATTGCCTTTTTCATTCTGTTGATTGCGTGTATCAATTTCATGAACCTGTCAACTGCAAAGGCTACCAAACGGGCTGCGGAGATAGGCATCCGGAAAGTAATGGGCGCATTCCGCAGTTCATTGATCCGGCAGATTTTAGGCGAGGCCATGGTTATCGTGATGATTGCTATTCTTTTGAGCATTATCATGCTTCAATTAAGTCTGCCGCTTTTTAACCAGGTCACAGGAAAATCAATCTCCTTTGGCTCTGATAACATTCTCTATTTCATTGTTGCCCTCGCAGCCATCACCATCATTACCGGATTGGTCGCAGGCAGTTATCCCGCTTTCTATTTATCATCTTTTCAACCAGCCCAGGTGTTAAAAGGGAAATTTAACTTAGGCAGTGCATCGGGTTGGCTACGTCAAGGACTTGTCGTTTTTCAATTCATGATAGCAATAACGCTCGTATGCGGGATGATCGTTATCTCGCAGCAACTAAAATTTATGCAGAACAAAGACCTGGGCTTTAATGCCACTGCAAAAGTTGTTTTGCCGCTTCGAACCAAGACTGCCCAGGAACAATACGCAGCTTTGAAAAAACAATTAGAAAACAACAGCTCTATAGGTAAGGCGGCAGGAGCGGAATATATACCAGGATCTCCAATCTACAGCGATATGTCGTATTACAGTGAAGGTGGTAATATGGACAAAGCTGTCCTTCACAGAAGAAATACAGTCGATGCTGACTACATGAATCTGCTTGACATCAAACTTATTGCTGGGCGTCAATTTTCAGACAATCCACAAGCAGAAAGTAAAACCAACATTATTGTAAACAGAGCTTCTGCAAAGAAACTTGGTTTTGAACCCGACCAGATTGTAGGGCAACCCTTATATTTTGATTGGCAAGGCACCAAATATAGCTTTCAAGTAATTGGTGTAATGGAAGACTATCACCAGACCTCATTGAAAGAGGCAATTAATCCAACGATTTTTGAAATTGCGACCGAGAAGCAGGAATTTCCATATCTGATTGCAAGCATCAATACAACTGACTTCCATGAAACTACAACGCTACTTGAAAATACCTGGAAAGCGCTCGTAAACGACACTCCATTCGAATATTATTTTCTGGATGAAAATATTCAAAAACAATACAGCGAAGACCGTAAGGTATCGCAGATAATTACAGCCTTCTCACTTATTGCAATGATCATTTGCAGCCTCGGACTCTACGGCCTATCCACCTATATGGCCGAACGCAGATTTAAAGAAATTGGTGTTCGCAAAGTGATGGGTGCCAGCATTGGCGAGATCGTTACCATGATGTCAAAAGAATTTGTTCGATTGGTCCTGATTGCATTAATCATCTCAGTACCACTTGCCTGGTATGCCATGAACCAATGGCTAAGCGGGTTCGCCTATCATATCCCCTTAAGTTTTAGCATTTTCATTTATGCCGGAGCTGCCGCATTACTGATAGCCCTGATTACGGTAAGTTTTGAATCAATAAAAGCCGCGTCTGCTAATCCTATTAACTCTTTAAGAACAGAATAATTAACGCCTACAAATAGACTAACCTATGTTTAAGAATTATTTAAAAATAGCCATCCGAAGTTTACTCAAAAATTCGGTGTACTCGTTCATTAACATTTCAGGTCTGTCTATTGGCATTGCAAGCGCTGTCTTAATTTTATTGTGGGTTGCTGACGAGTATTCGTACGATCGGTTTCAAAAGAACTACGACTCCATATATAAGCTATACCAAAGCCAGCAATGGGCACAAGGTATTGAACGGGAAACTCCATGCCCTATCCCATGAAGGAAACGATTAAAGACAAGTCGAGTCAGATAAAGCATGTGGTAATGACAAACTGGGGCGAAGGCAATATGCTTCAGGTGGGAGAAAAACGATTGAACAAACTTGGATTGAGTGCCAGCGAAGACTTCTTTAAAGTTTTTACCTTCAATATGGTAAAGGGTGACCCCAATACGGCTTTATCTGATCCTTCTTCTATAGTAATTACTGAATCCACAGCAAAAACGTTTTTTGATAATGCCGATCCCATCAATCAATTGATAAAAGTCGACAACGGGCAGGAACTAAAAGTTACAGGTGTAGTAAAGGACGTGCCTCGTCAATCCTTCTTCAGGTTTGATTATGTAATGCCATTTGCCTACTACGAAGCCACCCAAAGTTGGGTTCGTTACTCTAAAGACAATTGGAACAATAACTCATTTCAAATGTATGTACAACTTCAGCCCGGTGCGAGCGAAGCTGAGGTAAATAAGAGCATTGAGAACATTATTAAAGATAATAATCCCAAAGCACCTACTGCAAAACTCTTTCTTCACCCCATGAGTAAATGGAGGCTCTACTCCAATTTCGAAAACGGAATAAATTCGGGGGGTATGATTGAATATGTGCGGCTGTTTACAGCCATCGCTATTTTCGTACTGGTGATTGCCTGCATCAATTTTATGAATCTTGCTACCGCCCGAAGTGAAAGCCGGGCACGCGAAGTAGGCATTCGCAAAAGTGTAGGGTCAAGAAGAAAGGAATTGATCTTTCAATTTCTTGGCGAATCGGTCATGGTAACATTCATTTCATCGGTACTTGCCCTTGTATTAGTTGAACTCGTATTGCCTTCCTATAATTTATTAGTGAATAAAAATATTTTCATTGATTATTCAAATCCCTGGCTTTGGTCGATAGCTCTTGGTTGGGTTCTTGTGATTGGAATTTTCTCTGGCAGTTATCCGGCCTTTTATCTTTCTTCCTTTCAACCCGTGAAAGTATTGAAGGGAAAAGTAAATGTTGGAAAAGGCGCAACCACTCCACGCAAAGTATTGGTAACACTACAGTTTGGTTTCTCCATATTTCTCATCATTGGCACCATAGTAATTTATCAGCAAATCATGCATGTAAAAAACCGCGATATGGGATATGATCGCGAAAACCTGATGCAAATCTGGACCAATGGAGAATTGGAGACCAATTTCCAGACTATACGCGAAGAGTTGGTACGCACAGGCGTTGTTAAATCCGTATGTAAGAGTAATAGTCCTATTACATCTATCTTTTCAAATAACGAAGTGAAATGGGAAGGAATGCCCGATCAACGTGTAGGCTTCTCAACTATTGCTACGGAGTACGACTACACCGAAACCATGGGTATAAAAATGATTGAGGGTCGGGATTTTTCCAGAGATTTTAAAAGCGACTCGATGGCCGTTATCGTAAACCAGGCCGCAGTTGACCTCATGGGAATGGAAGAACCCCTTGGTCAGAAAATCATATATAATGATCAGGAGCTTGAAATAATTGGTGTGATGCCCAATGTTGTGATGGATTCACCCTACCAACCCGTGGAAGCCATGACACTAATTTTTGATCCGGACTGGAGTAGCACGATAACTCTGCGATTGAACAAAACGGAAAATCTTGCAAAATCGATTACCAAGGTTGAAACCGTATTTAAAAAGCTGAATCCCACCTACCCTTTCGAATTTCGATTTGCGGATGCTGACTTTGAAAGAAAATTTGCAACCATTAATTTAATCAGCAGGCTTGCAACCATCTTTGCATCATTGGCAATTATTATAACTTGTCTCGGACTTTTTGGTCTTGCTGCATTTACTGCTGAGCAGCGTACCAAAGAAGTTGGCATCCGCAAAGTAATGGGTGCTTCCGTTTCAAGTCTAGTACTTCTTATTTCAAAAGATTTTTCGAGACTAGTAATTTTTGGCTTTCTGGTTTCAGGGCCAATAGCCTGGTGGTTTTTGAATAATTTCCTTGAACGCTACACCTATCGCATCTCTATCATGTGGTGGATCTTGCCGTTGGCGGGAGCCACAGCACTTGTGTTGGCATTGATTATTGTAAGTACTCAGGCCTTGAAGGCAGCGACAGCCAATCCATCACAAAGTTTGCGTAGTGAATGAACCCATTGTTGAGATTCTTATTCGAGTGGACGTAAAATCTAGAAAGCCTGTTGGCCCTATGAATAAAGTACTAACGCAAATTTGAAAACATGGTCCGTAACAATCTTAAAACTGTCTTCCGGCATTTGAGTCGGCAAAAGCTCAACACCGCATTGCACATTATCGGGCTTGCCATTGGTATGACGGTATGCTTGCTGATTGCGTTGTTCATTCGCTACGAACTTAGTTTCGATGCCTACCACGAAAAAGCTGACCGAACCTATCGTGTTATTTCCAGATGGACTGAGACCAATGGCCAAACTAATACGCACTACTCAACGCCATTCCCGCTGGCTAATGCCATTAGAAACGAAATGTCTGGTATTGAGCAAGTAAGTTTTGCGCATCCGGTGTACACTAAAATAGTAGAAGTCAATCCACAAAAAAGATTTATTGATGAGCGAATTATGGCGGTGGAGCCAGAATTCAAGGAGATTTTTGAGATTGAAACAGTAAAGGGCGATTTGAATAAAACTCTTCGCACACCCTACCAGGCTGCGCTTACTGAAACAACAGCTAAAAAACTTTTTGGAGAAGAAGAGCCCCTTGGCAAAACATTTATCTTCGACAGTAACGGAAAATTTGAATTTACAGTAAGTGCACTCATTAAAGATTTTCCTGCCAATACACACTTACCAGCCTCCATGCTGGTGTCGCATGCCTACACCGAAAATTTCCTAAAAGCTAACCTGGATGGCTGGACGTATGTATCAGGTACCGAAACACTAATCGTTGTTTCAGAAGATACAGATCTATCGGTTTTAACCACTCAATTAAAAGCCATTGCCGATAAGCATCTTAATTCAAACAAAGACATGCCCTTTCGTAGCGACTTTGAATTGCAGCCCTTGAAGGAAGTTCACTTTAACAACTCGGTGGCTGGCGGTGGTGAATGGGTGCAGGCTATCTCAATCAGTTGGCTTTGGTTTTTTGCGGTTATTGGTATCGCAGTATTGATTTTGGCATGCATCAATTTTATAAACTTATCTACCGCCCAGGCTCTTACCCGTGCGAAGGAAGTTGGCGTGCGTAAATCGGTTGGCGCAGGCAGATTCAACCTTATTGTGCAATTTTTGTCAGAGGCCTGGATATTAACCCTCGTCTCAGGAATCCTTGCTGTGGCAATAGCCGAGCTAGTGCTCCCTTCCATAAATACACTTTTAGATAAACGTATACCCTCTGATCTTTTTAATTCAATGCTATTACCTTCTTCACTTTTAATAGCACTTCTGATCGGACTACTGGCAGGAATGTATCCAGCCTGGGTCATATCCAAGTATAATCCTTCGATTACATTAAAAGCCGGCTCAACCACAAGTGGCGATCATGGCTCTGCCTGGTTGCGTAAAGGGTTGGTCGTGACACAATTTACGGTCTCCATTGGCTTGTTGATGGTGGTGCTTTTGATTGCAGAGCAAGTTGAATTTTTACGTAACAAGAATCTTGGCTTTACTAAAGACAACATTATTAATGTAGAAATACAACCCCGCTTAAACAAGCACCATCTTTTCAAAAATGAAATGGAAAAAATTGTTCAAGTAAAGGACGTCTCATTTGCTACCAACACCCCCAGCAGTCCGCAACACTGGGGCACCAGAATGAATCGTGTGGGACGTGAAGATCAAACCCGGAAAGAAGTTACCCTTATCTTTGGTGACGATCGGTTTTGCAAATTGTACGGTCTGCAGCTTTTAGCTGGAAGATTTCTGGAAGCATCAGATACAAACTATATAGCTCATTCCGTTGCAGAAAAAGACCAGATCATGAAGGCTGTAGTTAATGAACAACTTGTGCGCGAGCTGGAATTCAATTCGAATGATGAAGCTATTGGTGAACGGGTTTGGATCGGGTGGAATAGTGGTAATGTAGAAATAGTTGGGGTAGTGCGCGACTTTAATACCAGTTCGTTGCATCAGGCCATTAAGCCTACCATAATTTCGCCAAGCCCCCGAGACTACCAACAGGCAGGGATAAAAATTGAAGCGAACAGCAATTTACCAGAAACCCTCGCTGCTATTGAAGCTGCCTGGAAATCAATATACCCAGAGGGAGTTTTTTCATATAAATTTTTAGACCAACAGATTGACGCTTTTTATAAGGCCGAAGAAAGACTTTTTAGTCTATTTAAAATCTTTTCAGGTCTTGGTATGTTTATCTCATGTCTTGGACTTTGGGGCTTGGCCACTTTCGCGGCACAATCACGAACCAAAGAAATCGGGATTCGAAAAGTGTTGGGTGCATCTGTTAATAAAATTGCTATACTGCTTTCGAAAGACTTCCTGCTACTTGTACTGGCCGCTATGATAATTGCTACACCCATAGCGTGGTATGGCATGAATCAATGGCTTCAGAACTATGCTTTTCGCATTGAAGTGAGTTGGTGGGTTTTTGGAATAGCGGGAACCACTGCACTGATCATTGCGCTGTTAACAGTGAGTACCCAGGCCATCAAAGCGGCACGAAGTAATCCTGTAAATAGTTTGCGAAGCGAATAATAGCTATCGGTTGAAACTAATTGAGAACCCGACTCATTGTTGAATAAAATACTCGCCATGATAAAAAGCTTTTTTACTATCGGCTTTAGAAACCTTATAAAACAAAAAGGTTATTCCGTCATCAAAATTGCAGGATTGGCATTCGGCCTGGCAGCCAGTTTAATTATCTTCTTGTTCATACAGGAGGACCTTTCCTACGACACCATGCATCACAATTATGATCGCATCGGCAGGCTTCTTACCATCGACAATGGTGAAGGAGTGAGCAGCAAACTAGTTGGTGTAACCCCACCCCCACTAGGGCCTGCTACTGAAGCAGAACTCCCGGAGGTGATAAAAAGTGCACGCCTTTCCGGGGGAAGCCGACAAGACATTAGTTATGAGGACAAATCCCTTAAGTGCAATGCTTACTTTAGGTCAGAATCATCACTGTTCGAAATTTTCGATTTCACCATTGTTTCAGGCCAAACCAAAGGCATGCTCGATGAACCAAACTCCATCGTCATCACCGAGTCGCTGGCAAAGCGGATCTTTGGTGATGAAAATCCTATTGGAAAAACAGTAAGGCTTAATCAAAATACCGATTTACATGTAACGGCTGTAGCTGCCGACTTGCCAAGCAATTCACACATTCAATTTGATATGCTTCGATCAATGACCCCAGCTCAAACTGATGACGGGTATCAGCAGTATCTGGAGAACTGGCAAGGCATTAGTATGTTTACTTACCTGCTCTTCGATCGTCCTCTGAACGTAGACGATATCAATTCAAAACTTCAGGCAATCAACAAAAAGAACAATGCGGTTGAATTCTTCCTACCTGTGATTCAGCCACTGAAAGACGTACATCTTTATTCAAAAGAAATCTTATTCGAATCAAATGCGAACAAGGCGGATATACTAAATGTATATGTGCTATCCACGATTGCCATTTTAATCTTGATATTGGCGGCTGTTAATTTTATGAACCTGGTTACCGCCAATTCAACCGGCCGTGCTAAAGAGGTTGGTATGCGCAAAGTGATTGGTGCTGTACGACATCAATTGATTTTACAACACCTCGTTGAATCAATATTGGTGACTCTTATTGCGGCTATACTTGCCTTGGCCGTAGTCTTTGCACTGATGCCAATTCTTAACAGTAGTTATAACCGGTATGCAGATTTCCTGGGATTATTATCAATTCAAAATCTCTTGTGGATTGCTCTGCTTGTCTTATCAGTAGGTATTCTGGCCGGACTCTATCCGGCATTTGTACTATCCGCATTCAAACCCGCGGGTGTACTAAAAGGAGCTTTTAAGAATTCAACAAGCGGCATTCAACTACGCAGGGTACTGGTGGTAGTACAATTCACGATCTCGATCGCGCTGATGGTGGGCACCGGCATTGTTTACCAACAAATGAAATTCATCTATTCAACCGATCTCGGATATAGCCGTGACCAGGTGATTACACTTCAGCAAACCGGGCAAACTGTAGACCGATCAACCACCTTAAGAAATGAACTACTTAGAAATCCGAATGTGATTGCAGCCGGTACCTCCACGGTGCGATTAGGCCAGCAATTAGGCCGGACTCAGATTTATCCCGAAGGCGTGAGTAATGAAACTAATATTATTACAAGTATCATGGCAGTAGACGAATCCTTTTTGCCAACCATGAACATGTCGATCCTTGCTGGAAGAAATTTCTCCCTTGAGTTTAATGACTCGCTTAGCATGATCATCAATGAAGAAATGATGCGCTTACTTAAATGGGATGAAGCTGTAGGTCGAAAAATAAGTTTACAGAGTGGACCCAATCCAACCGACCAAACAGCCTATTCAATAGTTGGTGTTGTGAAAGATTTTCACTTTGCTACCATTCGCCACAGACTCGAACCCCTATTTATGCTCTATAACAGAAACAACAGTTCGATGGCTATTAAAATTAAAGCTGAAAACGCGAGTGAAACCATCGCTTCTATTGAAGAAGGATGGAAGAAAGTAAATCCCGGCTCCACGTTTGAATATGATTTTCTTGACGAGCAGTTTGCCAATCTCTACCGCAATGAACAAGCCTTCGCTTCTATGTTTACTCATTTTACCGTGCTGGCCATTGTTATTGCAGGCCTCGGTCTGTTTGCGCTCTCGGCCTTTACTGCGGAGCAGCGCAAGAAGGAAATTGGCATTCGAAAAGTATTGGGTGCAAGCAATAGCGCTATATTAGTTAAACTCTCCTCCGAATTTGTTCAACTGGTTGGCATCTCATTCCTACTTGCGAGTGTTGTTGCTTACTTTGTGATGGAAAAATGGTTAGCTGATTTTCAATATAGCATAAAGATAGGTGTCGGAGTTTTCTTGTTAGCAGGAATTGCCTCGTTAAGTATTGCGATGTTCACGATTAGCTTTCAAGCCCTTAAAGCAGCCCTCCGTAATCCAGTTGATAGTCTTAGAAGCGAATAAACATTTTAACCTATGATTCGAAATTACTTCACGATTGCCTTACGCATGCTTAACCGGCATCGGGGTTATTCCATCATCAATATTTTTGGACTTGCCCTTGGTTTGGCAGCCGGTGCCTTTGCACTGATGTATGCCATTGAAGAATCTTCCTATGATACTTTTCATACCAAACGCGATCGTATTTATCGTGTGCTCACCACGTTCCGTTCAGCCAATGAGCCTGATGAAAGTGTGAATAACGCCAATGGTTGGCCCGTGGGTTACGCACTTGCTGAAAATTTTCCGGAGGTAGAGAAATCGCTTTACATGCGTTCCAACGCTGGCTTTAGTATCAACTATAAAGGCACTTATGTAGATGAGCAAATTCGGTTGGCTGGGCCAGAGTTTTTTGACATGTTCGATTTTCCATTGTTGAAAGGCGATCCGAAAACTGCACTTACAAAACCCTACTCGATGGTGTTGAGTGAACGCATGGCAGAGAAATATTTCCCGGGTCAGGATGCTCTTGGTAAAATTCTTACTGCCAACGACACAATTCAGTTCGCCATCACCGGGATCGCGAAGAATCCACCCGAGCAATCTCATATTCAGTTCGACATCCTGGTATCCTTTGCCACCTGGGAAACTCCCAGAGGTAACCGGATCCGCGAAGAAGGTTGGTTCAACATCAATATGTTAAACTATGTAATGCTTAAAGAAGGAGCGGATGCAAAAGCTTTCGAAGCAAAGGCAAAGAGTCTTTACATGGACAAAGCGGCACAAACTTTTAAGCAATTTGGCTATGAGGCAGGGCTGGTTTTTGAACCGGTAACTAAAACCTATTTACATTCAGAGGTATATAATGCGTTGGGACCTAAAGGAAGATTGCTGGATGTGATTATATTATCTTCCATTGCCGGCCTCATCATTTTATTGGCCGCAATTAACTTCATCAACCTCACTACAGCCCGTTCAGTAGATCGCGCAAAAGAAGTTGGCCTTCGTAAAACATCTGGTTCAACCCGAGGAAAATTAATCTGGCAATTTTTGAGCGAGTCGTTGTTTACTACTTTGCTTGCGTTACTCCTCGCATTTGTCCTTATTGGAATTGCCTTACCCCTCCTCAATCTTTACACAAACAAAACATTCGCCCTCCAGGATTTTGCCGATTGGCGTATTCTTCTTTCGCTATGTACACTGTGGTTATTCGTTGGGGTTTTCGCTGGCTTCTATCCGGCCTGGGTACTTTCACGCTTTGCTCCCATTCAGGTATTAAGGGGCACCTATAAAACCAGCAGTCGGGGCATAGCCCTTAGACGGACCCTTGTGGTGGCTCAGTTTTTTATCTCGGTTATCCTCATTGCTGCGGTATTCATTATTGGCCGGCAGGTAAACTTCATGCAAAATCAATCGCTCGGTTTTAATAAAGAGCAGGTGTTGGTTGTACAAACCGGAAAGCTGGCTTACAGTATTGGTATAGAAAAGTTTCCTATATTCAAATCCAAACTATCGGAGCAATCTTCCGTCATCTCTGTATCCGCCAGCAATGGAATACCTGGCAGCAATGGATGGCGGGGCCAGGTTGCTCATCCCGAAGGTAAATCACCCGAGGAAAGTATTGATACCGAATACCTGGCAGTCGATCCGGATTACGTAAAATTACTTGACTTGAAAATAATTGCAGGTAGAAATTTTAAAAACGATGAAGCCGATCGCACCGATGGACTGCTCATCAACGAAGCTACCGCTGTGGCTATGGGTTGGGGCAGCGCTGAAAATGCCATTGGTAAACGTATCCTATCTGAGTCCCAAACTCCGGCTGGATTGGTATTGGGCGTTTTCAAAGATTACCATCAACATGGTTTACAAGAAAAAATTCAACCCGTAGTAATGGATTTGGAGAGTCAGTATCTCACGTACTATTTAGTTCGTTATCAACCGGGTGCAACACAGACCGTGATAGAAGCTGCTGAGGCATCCTGGAAAGAGTTATACCCGGGATATGAATTCAAATACACTTTTCTTGATGATGCGTTTGCGCAACAGTATCAATCGGAAGAAAAGTTAAACCGGATTTTCCTTGGCTTTGCAGTGGTTGCGTTGGTCATTGCGGCCATCGGACTGTTTGGCCTGTCGGCCTTTATGGTGGTGCATCGCACTAAGGAAATTGGGATGCGAAAAATATTGGGAGCTCCTGACCATACCATTCTCAGCTTACTCGTTCGCGACTTTATTGTTTGGGTACTGATCGCCAATGTGTTTGCGTGGCCTGTGCTTTATTGGTTTGGGAAAAACTGGATTGAACAATTTGCATATCGTACCACGTTGGGGCTTGATATACCAGCAATAACTTTGTTGATCAGTATGCTGGTGACGATAGTTGCCATCAGTTTTCAGGTATTTCAGGCGGTGCGTATGAATCCGGTAAATTCGTTGCGGAGTGAGTAATCCTATTGATGTTCTGTGTTTTTTTGATCTTCAGTAGGGGGACCTGGTAAGTCAGTTGTCTTACCTGCAAAACCAAGAAAACATGAAAAACATTGCCAAATACCTGATTTTTATGGCCCTGCTTACTGGTACCCGTTTAGGGTTCGGGCAGGAGCTTCAAGAAAAGTTAACTCCTTTCAGCAGGATTACAGTATCGCCCAAAATCAATCTTATCCTGCAAAAGGGTACCAAAGAATCGATTCGCGTAGTGTATTCAAACATTGAACCCGGAAAGATTAATATAGAGGTAGAAGGTAATAAGCTGAACATTTACCTCGATCAGGCGCGCATCGTTGACAAACGTGAGCGAACTGATGAGTATG
>ERZ795061.671-NODE-671-length-34284-cov-6.438926_pt1 | contig 34284 bp, 28 predicted proteins | sample MGYA00375145_ERZ795061 | MGnify/ENA primary metagenome ERZ795061 (study PRJEB30190, sample SAMN05720144) | anaerobic digester metagenome | isolation source: active sludge of municipal wastewater-treating anaerobic digesters | place: USA | collected 2014-12-22 ... | reverse complement strand
TCCAGCCCATCTGCTGGATGTATCCCGTCCCTGCGAAAAGGCTGGATTCCTCGAGGTCTTCAGTCGCCCTTCCAACCGCACGTGCGACCGCTCCCTCGAGCGTTTCGAGGAAATCCGGGCAGATATCGCCCACAAGGTTTGCCGTGCACGGGGCAACGTGGGTGTGTGTTGCCGCGATGATGACCGATTCCGGTGCGATTCCGCAGGAAGCTGCGCAAGCCGCACGCAGGGCGTCCACTCGCTCCTTCGGCAACACACACACGTCCACCGACACCATTGCAACACGCGTGGTGCCGTCATCCAACACCACCGCGTTCGCCGTCAGCGGGTCTCGCGCATACTGACCCAGGCGGACGTGCATCTGTCCCAGCAGATGGAGCGGCCTCGAGGGGGTGAAGTCTTCCCAGGCGGTTCCCACTTTCATGGCTGAATCTCCACGGTGCGAATCAGGCTTCCACCGGCACTTGGTCGAGGTTCTCGAACACCTTCTGTATCGCGTCCGCCAGCGCGTTGATCTGTTCGGGCCCATTCGGTGGCCGGTGGTTGAACACTCCCCACAGACACGTATCGATGCACTGCTGCGAAACGGGATACTGGCTAAGGTCGTAGGAGACGTCCTTGCGCGCAAACCTGCTTGTCCACGGCTCGCCTTTCCCGTAGGCGTTCTTCGCCTGGAACACTGCGTGCGCCGGAAGCAGCCAGTTGGCGAGGGAGAACCCCACTCCTTCGGCTTTAAGTGCCGCGACTATGCCCTCGGTGAGTTTCCGCAGGCTCACGCCGCGCCGTGCGGCGTAGGAAGGCTCAACACGCAGCGTGTAGGCATACCCGTTCGTCGGTCGGTCCGCGGAGCTGAAGGAACGCACGAGATTGGGTGTTCCTTTCAGGCGTGTGTCCAGCATGTCCCAGTTTTCCCGCGCCCACTTGTTTGTGCGGTCGAGTTTGCGGAGCTGGGAAAGCGCGAACGCTGCCGGCAGGTCGGATGTCCGGTACATCCATCCCAGCCCGTACTCGTGGTAATCCCGCCCGGAGTTGGGTGGACGCATGTCCCCGAAGCTCCAGACCATCTTTCCACGATCGAACAGCGCGGCGTCGTTCGTCACAAACAGGCCACCCTCGCCGCCGCACAGGTTTTTGTTCTGGTTCAGGCTGAACGCAGCCACGTCCCCGATTGTCCCCACTTTCCTCCCTTTGAACGTCGCGCCGTGTGCCTGGCATGCGTCCTCGATCACCGCGAGATTGTGCCGTCTGGCGATGCTCATGATGGCGTCCATATCGCACGAGACGCCCCAGTAGTGCACCACCAGGATCGCCCGCGTGTAGGACGTTATCGCCGCCTCGATCTTCGCCGGATCCATGTGCATGCTCTGCCAGTCCACGTCAACGAAGATCGGGATGGCGTTGTGGTGGATAATACACGTGGCGCTGCTCGTCCACGAAAGCGCCGTCGTCACGACCTCATCTCCCGGTCCGACGTTGCAGGCGGCAACACACATGTGGAGGGCCGCCGTGCCACTGTTCGTCGCCGCGCAGAACGCGTTGCCGTTCCATGCTGCAAACTCCTTCTGCAGCATGTCGGCGTGCGGGCCGAATGCGTGGCTGTCCTGACGGAGCGAGGCAAGCACCAGCTCCTCATCCTCTTTCGTGATCTCCGGCCACATACGGAACTTGAGGCCGGGCGGAACCGCGGGAGTTCCCCCCCGTATTGCGAGAGTGTCAGCCATATCCTATCCTTTGCCAGACGGCGGGCCGGACCCATTGCGAAACTCCGGCCGCGAAAAAGTGTGGTCTCGATACCCCCAAGTGTACCTAACTGAAAACGGGACGCGGGAGCAAGACGACATACCCCCCGGATGACTCATAATCGAGGCGGATTCCGTTCATAGCGCGGAAAAGGATTGGAATGACTCCCCATCTGGTCTGGCGCAAAGAAACAGGCTACCGGCTCAATGGGATCGTGTCCGGAATGGTGGACGGGCAGATGCGGCTCTACCTCTCCGGTACCCGATCTGTCTCCGGTCACCGCGAATCCGCCGTGTTCTGCCTTTCCGCCGAAGGCGAAACGGTGTGGCGGACACAGCTTGCGGACGCGGCGGAGGAGCGTCTCGCCTGCGTGTTCCCGAACCTCATTGACGATCCATTTCTGGGTCTGTGCCTTTTCTACTCGTTTGGTTCCTCCGACAATGCCTGCCCGCGCCCGGGGTATGCAAGATTGGTGCGGGCCGAAAGCGGTGACGTGGTGTGGGAAGCGCGCACCCGTTCCCACCATGCGGGAAACGGGTCATGTATCGCTGCGGATCTGGACGGCGACGGCAGGCTGGAAATAGTGTGGTGGGATTCCGCGAACGTCTATTGCTCCGATGTGAGTTCCGGGCACCTGCGGTGGGAGTACTCCGATCGCGTCCAGATTTGCCACGGCAGACCCGCCCTTGCGCGGCTGAGAGGGAGCCCCGCCATCATCGTGGGAACTGAGTACAGCAATCCGGACGGCACCTCGTCCGTCCTCGCGCTCGATGGATCAGGCAGGGTCCTCTGGCGGAAGGATGGATTCCCTGAGGACCTGGGGTCTACGCCGGTCATCCTCGCCGATACAGACCACGATGGCAGGGATGAGTTCGTCATCGCGGGCCTTGATCTGGTGCATCACGACAACAGGGAAACAGCCTTTCTGTGGTGTTTCCGCGATGATGGCGAGTTGGCATACACGGCCCCGTGCGGGTGCGGCGGGTTGGCTGTCGCCAGAGTGCTGGGGGAATTGCTCGCCGCCGGTATCACGAATACGCGTGACGGCGGGAATAGCGGCGCGCGGGAGGTTCGACTGTTCTCTCTGGCTACGGGAGAGTTGAAGCATTCCCACCCTTTGCCGCGCGCTTACCTCGACGCGCAGAATCCCGTTGCGGCCGATCTCGACGGAGATGGCATGCCAGATTTCCTGCTTGCCACCGGCAATCCAGGCGGGTACGGGAACGATCCCGCCATCCCACCCTGCGCGGACGTGTATGTCGTCCGCGCTGATGGCGCGACGCTATGGACGGAAACCTTCCCGGATTACATTCATCAACCCTTTGTGAGCGACGTTGACGGTGACGGCAGGAATGAGATGCTTCTCCCCTGCGGCGACGGATCGCTGTACTGCATTCGCACCCCGGGAATCGCCACAGGGGCTGTCTGGCCGTGCACAGGCGGAAGCTATTCCCGCTGGTACAGTGTAACATGAGGCCATGGTGCCGGGTGGAACACCCCGTTCGGGGCCTCTCAATCGCTCCGGCGCCACTTCTGAAAACCAGCGCACAAAGTGTGGAAATGCCGTCGGAGCGTCCTGAGGGGAACTCCATACCAGATTCGTGACAGGGGATTCTTGCTCATTCAGAATAGGCGTGCGTGACGAACAGAACCGAAACTTTGACCACCTATGTACCGAATTTGACTTGATTCGGTACGGAGGGGGTAGACAGACAGGGAAAAAAACCATACATTGAACGGTTGAGGAACACGTGGCAAAGGAATGGAGCGGGCGAGCACCGTACATCGTTCCGGATGCCGAGAAGTGTCCTCCGTCTTGTCCCCCTTTGCGAGTTGCTTCGAGGGACGCGGATCGGTGGGCTTGTTACCAGCGGGGCAAAGCGCATGGATGCACCACAGAAGAAATCGAACCCTCCGGCTCCGCGCGTCGGGCCGGGCCAAGCGGACGGCGTGAGGCTTCCGGAATTCCTTCAGAAGCAGGTGGATGCGATTGATGAAACGGCGATTCTCAACGAGCTGATCGCCGCCATCTCGCCGGAACTGCTGAACCTTGAAACCCGGGCGGAAACGATCCCTGCACCCGCTGCCACACCGGCACCTCCACCAGCGCCTGCGCCGCGGGACAAACAGCAGCCGTCCCCGCCCAGGGAGCAGAAGGAAGAGGTTGAAGAGCCGACCGCAAAGTCGACCACACCTTTGATAGGCCTGCAGATAAGGCCGGAGGAAGTGGAGGAGGCGATTTCCTCCATCCTCGGTCCCACCGAACCCCAGGCCAAAGTGGAAAAAGAGAAACCTGCGGAGAAAAAAGAAGCTCCACCTCCGCCAAAGGCGGAGCCAGCGCCGCCTCCACCGGAACCATCCAAGGCGAAGGCAGGTCCCAAAGTAGTTGCCCCGCCCATCAAGCCGCCTGCGAAACAGGAATTCGACTCGGTTGATGACGCGCTGTCGGCGCTCTGGGGCAAGGGTGAAGAAGAGACAAGCACCGCGGTAGAACCCGTTGCGGAGGCGCCAACTGCCGCACCCGCCGCGCCTCCGCCGCCTGCTCCGGTTTCTGAACCAGCGCCTCCCGCGCCTTCTCCGGCTGTTGCGGAAAAGGCCCCGGCTGAGCCCGCAAAAGGCCCTGCGGTCGAGGGAGGAGAGATCCCGCCTGATTTGGTTCCGGGCCTCGCGCGGATGGTGGCGACACATTACCTCAACCTCCTCGGGACAGTTCTTCCGAGCGGAGCAACGCCTCCTCCTGCCGCGGAAAAGGCTCCGCCGGAGCCGGAAGCCGCTCCACCACCTGCGGAAACACCCCCGGCCGAGGAGAAACCGTTTGCCGGCCTCCAGGAAGCCGATGTCACGGCGGATCTGCTGGCGGATTTCATAGTCGAAGAACGAGAGGGTGAGGGCGAGGAACAGAAGGAACCTGAGCCTGCTTCGCTGGACGAGGTGGTCTCCTCCGCCATACTCGAGCCTCCTGTTGAGGAAAAAACGGAGGAACCTGTCCCCGTCGGTGAACCCGAAGCCACCGTGGCAGGTGAGGAGGGTGCGGAAGAAAAGCCCGCACCATGGACCGGTCCCATCGCCGACATTGGTGGCGACGACGTCATCGCGGAGATGGCGAAAGAGCACCGCAGAACGAAGCTTATCGGGTGGATAATCGTTGCATTCATCGCTGTGGCGTTTGCCTCCTTCTTCTTTGGTCCAAAGTTGAAGGAATTGGTCTCTGGCCCCTCGACCGGTACGACTGGAACGACTGCGGCCGTCACTCCGGCGCCGACCCCACAACCGGCACCCGCCGCGGACAGTGTCGCCCAACCCGCTCCCCCACCGACGCCTGTGCCAGCTTCCGAAGCAACGACTCCAGCGCCTTCGCCGTCAGTGGCTGCCCCAACGCCGGCACCAGCACCTCCCGCGGCGCGACCCGCCGGTGGCGCGCCACAACTGCCCACGAGCCCTGGGGGACGCTTCACGGTCCACGTGGAATCCCTCCCGACTCTCGGTGAAGCGAACGCCGCGAAATCGAAATGGCAGCGGAGAGGGTACGAGGCGCTCGTGTGGCCGTTCACGAAAAACGACGGTTCACAGTGGTATCGTGTCGGTGTCGGGCGCTTCGCCACCAAGGCAGACGGCCAGACGGCAAAAAGCGCTTTGGAATCCGCGTTTCCCGAGATAGACTGGTCACAGGTTACCCAGATTCCCGAAGGAGCCAACTGATGCCGGCAGCGTTATTTGACCGACTGAATGATCTTCAGGCGGCAATCGAAGCGGAGAACTGGGCCGATTTTGATGCCGTTCTGAAGTCCTGGTCTGCGGAAGAACCAGAGAACGCCTGGGTCAACGCGGGCCTTTCGCTGGCGAAAGTGCTCCGCGGAGACGAGGCGCCCGACACGGAAGCATCGCTTCAAGCCGTAAACGGTCGGCTTGCCGGTATGACGGCCCTGCTTGCAGCCGTCCGTTCGGGTAACAAAGTGGAAGCCAGGAAGCGAGCGCTGGCGGAACTGGCAACGGGCAACGCCGACCAATCGCTCGTGGAAACACTCAAATGGGCGGATGAAGCGGCATCGGATGCCACCCGCTACTTGTTCGCGACACCCGGGCTTGTTGCCGGATGCGTGATGGCAGGCGGCCAGCCTGTGTCGATGACGGCACGTGGTTCCCGCATGTCAGCGGATTCGCTGGGCACGAAGTCTAAGGCCGTCTGGGAGCTGGCCGTCAAAATGAACCAGTTCATTGATCTTGGCGACCTGACGGGTATTCGTGTGTTCGGAGAAGACGGAGGATGGGCGCTCGGCGCCGCCTATGCGGACGACTTGCGTCTCGTTGCAGGTCTGGTGGAAACCAAATCCAATATGGACGAACTGGCGGCCCGCACCCGCTTGGTCGTCGCCGCGCTGGAGGGACCGGGCAATGAGTGAACAGGTACTGGGAATCGTCGCTCCTCTCGCGGAACGCCCGGACGTCGTGCGCGTTGTGGTGTCTGACCGGGAAGGCCTGCTGATCGGCGCACTGAAGGGCAAGGCGGCGTCAGGTTCCATGCGCGATGAGGAGACCACCGACGAGCAATGGAGCGCATTTGTCGCCCAGTTCGTCACTGACGCAGGGGCGCAACTGAAGAACATCACGCTGTACCACCCCACGGACATGGTTGTTCATGGCACGCGGGATTCCCTCGTCATCACGTGGCTTCATGTCGGATGGCTGATTACCCGTGTCAGCCCGGTTGCGGACTGGGGCGATCTCTTCGCAACCGTGCGTGCAGTCCAGCAGCAGTTCGACAAAGCGACCGGCGAATAGGCTTGACACACATTCAGGTCTCGTGGGAGGGTGATTCATGGCAACGATCAATTACGGCTACCGGGAAATCAACTGCAAGATCGTCTATTACGGTCCCGGTATGAGTGGCAAAACCACGAATCTGGAGACAATACACAAGAAGGTCCCTCCGACGAACAGAGGGAAGCTGACGAGCCTCGCGACAAAAACCGACCGGACGTTGTTCTTTGATTTGTTACCGCTCGATCTGGGAACGATCAAAGGTTTCAAGGTAAAATTCCAGCTTTATACAGTCCCCGGGCAGGTGTATTACAACGCCACGCGTAAGCTTGTACTGCGTGGTGCCGACGGTGTCGTGTTCATAGCGGACAGCCAGAAGGATCGGTACGACGACAACGTAGAAAGCCTGGAAAACCTCCGGGAGAATCTCAAGGAACACGGTATGGACCTCGATGCCATGCCGTTTGTGATCGGCTGGAACAAACGAGATCTGCCTGACGTGATGTCGGTGGAGGAACTGAACGCCAAAATGAATCCGAGGGGTGTCCCGAACTTTGAAATGGAAGCCCTGACAGGGCGCGGAGTGTTCGAGGCATTGAGAGCGGTTACGCGTATGGTTCTGGAAAAGCTCGAAAAAGAGGGCACGCGATAACCCGGCGCGGTCACCGCTCATCCACCCATCGCCGCAGATGGAGCATAGACGATGAACAAACAGGGAGGCTCTCTCTCCGCGGAGCAAATGCAGACCATCGAGAGTGTTCTGGCGGGTTACGTGAAAGACGCCGGAATCAGGACGGTGCTGCTTGTGGACCCGGATGGACACCTCGTATGCCAGTCTGGTGCCATGGATACGATAGATCCGGTATCGTTCGGCGCGCTCGTGTCGGCAAACTTCGCCTCAACTCAACAGATTGCCGGCCAGATGGGTGAAAAAGAGTTCAATGCGTTCTACATACAGGGCAAGGAGAAGGACCTGTACGTAAGTGCTGTGGAAGACAAAGCCATACTCGTCTCGATTTTTGCGCGCGGCACCACCGTCGGAATGGTGAAGATTTTCGCGGAGAAAACGGTGAAAGAGATCTCGGCGAATCTCGTTCCCGGCGAAGGGGGTGATCAGAAAGGTTTGAGCGTCGGAGGCGGGTTCGCCGATTCCGCATTGGCTGAACTCGACAAAGTGCTGGGGGGTATCTGAGCGGGCAACTCCGCGTGTGTGGCGCAACGGCGCCATAGAGAGGTCGATTATGGAAATTCCATCTCCAGAACAGGCGCGCGAAGCCATCAAACTGGCAGTTGGAAGGGCGACGGAGCGTTACGTCGCGCAGATAGCGCCGGAAGGGGAAACCATCAAGTTCCCCGAATTGCTTGGCAAAACCCTGCCCACAATGGCGCTGCGGGTTCTTCGCTCTGTGGAAGACAGCTTCTGGCGGAAAGAACTCGAACGTCGGAAAAACGACCAGCGTTTCGACTACGCCGACCCGGCTCTCCAAACCGCCGTGGCAGCCTGGGACGCAGCCCTGCGGAAATGCATGGTGCTTTCGCGCAAGGAATTGTACCAGCTGATCAACCGGGCGCTGACTCTTCAGATGGACTCTCTGGTCGCGCCGATTGACAGCCTGAAGGCCAATTATTTCGTTCGGCAGGAAAAAGTTGCCGCAAAAAGCGCCGTCGTGCTTGCCAGCCACCTCGGTCTCGAAGAGCGCTACGTCCGTGCGCTCTCGCTGATGGCACAGGATGACGAAAAAAGGCTTCTCTCAGCGGATACCGTTCAAAGGGTGTTCCGCGATGTGGACGCCAAGGAGTTCCAGGGTTCGAAGGACCGCGCCGCGGTGTCGGTTCTCAGCACCGCGCTGCTCGTTCTTGGCATCCGGGCCGAAGACGAACTGGGTGAAGCTCCGGTGGATCTGGCGCTTGCAGTGATGGTTCTGCGGGGCACGCCGGAAGGAACGGCCAAAGTCGCGGAACTGTGCGAGGGACGCGCTCTTGTCGACATGCTGGACGTAGACTCGCTGTTCATGCCGGAGCAAACCACTGTCACCGAGGATGAATCGCACGAAGAAGCGCAGGCGTTTCTCGATGATCTGGGAATCGACCAGGATGCTGTGGAAGGCGGGGAGGCGGAGCTGGAAACCGGGGGCGTTCGTTTCGTCCTGACCGAAGAGGAAAAGAGAGCGTACATCAGTCGCGCAGTGGGGCGGCTTACGCATCTTATCGAGCCAATCATGAAGGCCACCGAAGCCGCCCTTACGTGGGAAGAAGTAGACCGGGCCATCAACGATCTTGTTCCGGATGACGACCGCGATGAAGACCTGAGCGCACGGTTCAGGGAACGGCTTGGTCGTCGCTGAGAGGGATCCGGTGGCTCTGCGCGAGCACATTGCGAGTGGGCTGGCTTCCCGGACGGGGCGCCAGCCCTTTTCCGTGTCGAAAGGCGAACAGGACGCATGCATTCTCTGGAAAAACTGATCGAATCGCGGCAGGCGCAGGTTGGGATTGTCGGGCTCGGGTACGTCGGTTTGCCGCTGGCCGTTGAGTTCGCCGGGGCGGGCCTCCGCGTGATCGGATTCGATATGCAGCCCGCCAAGGTGGATTCCGTCAACAGCGGCGTGTCCTACATCGGCGACGTGCCGGACGAACGCCTCGTGCCGCTCACGAAGAGCGGGCGCCTCCGGGCAACCAACAACCTTTCTGATCTTGGTCAGTGCGACGCGATATGCATTTGCGTTCCCACGCCGCTGGACAAAAACAAGACACCTGATATCTCGTATGTCGCCAGCACTGCTGACGCAATCGCGCAGAACCTGCGAGACGGTCAGCTTATTGTTCTCGAGAGCACTACCTATCCCGGAACGACGGAAGAAATCATCTTGCCGCGTCTTACAGCGACCGGCCGCACCGTGGGAAAGGATTTCTACCTCGCCTTCTCCCCGGAACGGATTGACCCCGGCCGCAAAGATTTCACGACCGCCAACACGCCGAAAGTGGTAGGCGGCGTCACCCCGCAGTGTACCGAACTTGCCGCGGCGCTTTACAGCACTTTTAATCCACGGGTGCACCGGGTCAGCTCGCCGCGTGTCGCGGAGATGGAAAAGCTGCTGGAAAACATCTTCCGCCTCGTGAATGTGTCAATGATCAACGAGATGGCGCTTCTGGCCGACAGGCTTGGAGTGGACATCTGGGAAGTCATCGAAGCCGCAAGCACCAAGCCCTACGGGTTCATGCCGTTTTACCCGGGGCCCGGTCTGGGAGGCCACTGCATACCGATTGACCCGTTCTATCTTTCGTGGAAAGCGAAAGAGGTCAATTTTTCGCCGCGCTTCATCGAACTTGCCGGCGAAATCAATGACATGATGCCCCACTATGTTACCACAAAAGTGATCGTGGCGCTGAACCGACAGAAGAAATGCGTGAACGGTTCGAAAATCCTTGTTCTTGGTGTTTCCTACAAAAAGGACGTGGAAGACGTTCGGGAAGCGCCGGCGGTGCACATTATCAAGGAGCTCTGGAGGAAATTCGCTCTTGTCACCTACTGCGATCCCCACGTCCGCTCACTTTCCATCGGAGGAAGATCGGTCGAACGCGTCGAGTTGACCGACGAGGCTCTCCGTGAAGCCGATTGCGTACTCATTCTCACCGACCACACTGCGTTTGATTTTGATCGCGTGGCCGAAAAAAGCAGGCTGATTGTCGATACGCGGAACGCCATCACGCGGCGCGACCTCTCCCATGTATATCACCTGTAGGTACACGGAGGACGGCAAAATGGCAAAACAGGATATTCAGTTCACGGCGTACCTGTCGCAAAGCCTCGAAGTGCTTTCACGTGGAGGTGCCCTTCTCGTCTCCACCGGAAAAAACGGGCGCCCGAACGTTATGACTATCGGGTGGGGAACGGTCGGGTGGATCTGGGGGAAGCCCATTTTCTGCGTGCTTGTCCGCCCGTCACGGTACACGCACGAATGCCTTGAGGCTACCCCGGAGTTCACGGTGAACATTCCGCCGCGAAGCCTCGCCGGTGCGGTTGCGTACTGCGGAAAAGTCTCCGGACGTGACGAAGACAAATTCGCCGCGCAAAACCTGACAGCAACACCGGGTCGCCGTGTTGCCCCGCCGGTTGTCGAGGAGTGCGTAATCCATTACGAGTGCCGCGTCGTGGAGAAAAACAGTGTGATTCAGCAAACGCTTTCGGCTGAAATTGACCGGTCAGCCTACCGCAGTGGCGATTATCACACTTTGTATTTCGGGGAAATCGTGGCTGTGTATGCGGACGCGGATGCCCTCACAAAACTGGCGTGAAAAACTGACGGCCTGGTCGGTCGGTTGTTTGGGAAAAAACGGAAGGGACGCGGTTGCACCGCGCCCCTTCTTCATTGGAACGGGAATGCGCCTACTTCCTGTTGAATCTCACCCGGAATTCCGTCTTGCCCTCGGGCACGTTGTACCGCAGAAAAAGCAGCTCCTGCGAAAGGATTCTGGAGGCGATAAGATCCGTTCCCGTCGGCTCGGAAACGGATTCGGCGAGCAGATAAGGCCCGAAGTCTTCCCAGATCGTGATGCCGAAAGGCATGGCTTTCGGCGCTTCGACGGTAAGGTGCAGATCCATTCCGTAAGGCGATCGCGCGTGCGACCGCAGCCGCACCCGCGGGATATCCACCTCCTGGTAGTACCGTCTGGCAGTCGTTTCTCTATCGGCGTAGTTCCTGATGCACACCGGTTCGAATTTGCCGTCCACGAACATCATCTGGCATTCCGAATCGTAGAACAGGAACGTCTTTGGCCATGGGCCGCGCGGAGTCCCTCGGGAGTAATCTAGGTTGTACGGAGGAGTCGGCGTGTCTTCCCAGAGCATGTAACTCGGCTCAGTGAACTCATTCCGTTCCCGGTACACGTCAGCCGCTTCGGAAAGGGTGGCGGTCCTGATGTGCGCATGTCCGAAGACGTAGTCCGCGAGCTCATCGAGCATCTCCTCTGCTTCCCGACAATCCTCTTCCGAGTAACAGCGGAATTCCGGCATCATCTCGTGGGCTTCCTGATGCACCTGATACAGGACGAGATCGTTGTACCGCAGGTTCCTGTAGTAGTTGTCGAACATGCCCTTGAGGTATTCGATATCCCGCCAGAGGCACATTCCGGAGCGCGCGACATCGTTTACGTCCGTGCTGTAGATGCACGGGTTACCTGAATGGTACGCCTTGAGCAGATCACGCGCGGTCCATTCCATGCCGATCAACCCTTTCGGGCGTGTGTTCGGAGCCGTCCGGAACGCCGGATCCAGATAGTAGAAGCCCCAGGGGCAGCCACGATCCGTGATGTCATCCACCTCGATCTGCTCCCAGCAGAATCCCCACAGCCCGATGAACCCGGCTGCCTCGAGCGATTCCAGCGATTCCCTGCTTCGCACGTGGTTCCCCGCGATATCGGCGCGTGTCCACGGGAGGATCTTCTGCATCCTCTGTCGGGCCGCCCGCGCCTGCGCCACAAGTTCCGGTGCCCCGCCCTTGAAATGGGGAACCATCACCGCAATGTCGTCGCCGAACCGATCGTGCCATTCGGTCAAGTCGCTTTTCAGCGCCTCGGCGGAATCGTGGCTAACCAGCCAGGTGATCTTCACGCCATACGGATGAAGCGTGTCCGCAAGCCGTTTCATCCCTTTCAACGGCGTAAGACTTCCCTCAATCCGCGTGGCGTACGAGGCGAATGTGAACAGCATCTCGGCCATGTGAAATGTGCCTTTCGTAATGCAGAATGAGTGGAACGCTATTTCAACACGATTGTTTTTTTCTTGGTCGCAGATTCGGTCGCAGCGAGCGTGACTTTCAGCGTCTTCAGCGCATCACGATAGTCGGAACGGATGGCCGAGCGGTCTCCGGTTTTCACTGCGTTGAGGAACGTCGCGTCAATGTCACCGGCCTTGAAAGACTCAACGGCCGGAAGCGCGACTGAATCCGGCGTAACCGTGAGTTCATCAATTTTCCAGTGCAATCGGGCGCGGTCCACCATGATATCAAGCCCGATGTTCCACTCGCCGAGCAGGCAACAGGTAGTTAACGTGCCAATTGCCCCGTTTGCGAACCCAAATCGGACACTGTACGTGTCCGGGATTGTGATGCCGTCGTTCTTTCCGTGCACGCGCTGCTCCATCCGGGCGTCCACTTCAACAATTTCGCCGCCGAGGTCGCGCATGAGGTCAACAATGTGGGTTGCCTGCTCTACGACCTGCCCTCCCGATTTCTCCATGTAGGGCCACCACGCGCCGCGAATCATTTCGCTCCAGTAGTACCCGACAATCATTCCGAGTGTTTTCTTGTCAAGGAATGCCTTGGCCTGCTGGATGCTCGACATGTACCGGAGCTGATACCCGACACAGGTAATCAGGTTCTTCTTTTCCACTGCGTCGAGAATCTTCTCGCCGAGTTTCGCCGACAGCGCAATCGGTTTCTCCACAAGGAACGGAAGGCCCTTCTTGATCACGGCCTTTTCTACTTCCCCATGGGCAAACGGCGGCAGCACGATATACACGGCGTCGAGTTTTTTGCGCAACATCGCCCGGAAATCCGTGTACGCAGCCGCGTGGTACTCCTTGGCCACCGACTGTGCACGCTGCTCGTCTACATCGCATATCGCGGCGATCTTCACATCACTGAGCCTGGCGACGCCTTTCATATGGCTCTGAGCCATTCCGCCCGCGCCGATGAATCCTACCTGAAGCCCCTTTGCTGCCATTCGATGATCTCCTTAGAGTCTGGGTGGGAAATCTGGATTTGTCCCCTGAGCCACTGGCACCGTTCGTCTTCGAGTTACCCGCCGATCGCTACTGCCAGAACGTGTCGACTTCCGAGCCCCGTTCGTTGCGGTTGATACGCATAGTCCACACGAAATCCGCGACGCAGAAATCCGAATCCGCCGGAGAATCCCGCAGTACTGAGAGTCCGCGTCAAACCGTTCTCGTACCCCGCCCGCGCGATAAACACGTTCCCTAACGTTGCCTGCGCTCCCAGATGAAAGGTTGCGTACCAGTCGGGCGCATAACGGAGATCCCCAACCACGCGAAAAGGTACATCACGGACGTGCCGGTCGTACGCCGCGCCTGCCTGTATATCCCACGGAAGCGGAGTTCTCTCGTATTTCATCTTCGACGAATACCCCAAATTGCGCGCAACCGCGCCAAGGATCAGGTCTCCGGCGTGCCGCTGAACCCCGACGCTTGCGCACATGGCGGAAGACTCCGCCGTGAAGATCTTTTCGTACGCGTAGGTGATACTTCCGCCTACATCCGCGAGAGTCGTTGCACGGGCGTAGGCTATCGTCAACGCGGCGTCATACCCCCCGTACGTTCCGAGCGGTGCCGGGGTCGGAAGGCCGACCAGATCACCGCCTGTGTCCGCCGTGCGAAGCGGGATGTCTCCCGAGGACTGAGTCCGGAAGGAAGCGGCGATGACACCACCAAGGCGCCGAATGGCGGCGCCGGCGAACTCATGGCGAATCGTGGAAAGCCATTCCGTGTGGGATACGACAGCGGAAACCGTTCCAACACCGGCCAATCCGGCCGGGTTGCCCGCAAGCGCAGTCGCCCCGCCGCGTTCAGTGGAGAAGGTCCTTCCCAGAGCCATTGCCGAGGCATCCGGGTTCATCTGCAGGAACTTGTAGCCGGTGCTGCCGACTTCGATCGCCCGAGCGGCTTGCGTTAATGGCGCAAGCACGCACCCTGCCGCCGCCAGCACCGTGAGGAAACGAAATCGATGGTTCAAAGCTCGAATGCCATCCCCAGAGAATGCGCCGCGCCAAGGGCTTCGTTGAGCACCGAGTAATCGAAATGCACTCTGTTATCCCCGAACGCGGTAGACAACCCTATTCCGCCGGTGAAAGCAGCCTTCCTGCAGGATTCTGCGATTCCGATCCACCGGTACCCCGCGCGCACCCGCAGATACTGGTTGACGACGACCGAGGTGCCAAGGTGAAGATAATCGCCTTCGCTTCCCACATGCTCAAAATCAGCCGCCAGCGTGGTACCCAGCCGTGCAACTGCGTACGACACGCCTCCCGACAGCGTTACCGGGAACGTATCCTCGCTCCTGAGCTGCCCCGCGTCTGTTTCCGTGGTCCACACCGTGGTGCCGAGAAGGTCGCGGGCCGAAACCCCGATGGAAAAGCCGGGAAGCGGCCGGGCGAGAGCGCCCACGTTGAACGACCATCCCGCCGATTGCTGCCTGTTGAGACTCATCCGGTGCCATTTCGCCGACACGCCCGCAGCAATCGGGCCGAATTTGCTTGCAAAGGTCGCCGCGACCGTGTTGCTGTTGTTATCGAGGGGCCCCGTGGAGTTGCCGCTCAGATCGTACCCGATAAGATCGCTCACCCCGCTGTTCACCCAGCTCACGCTGAACCCGGCCTGCGGATCGATCTGCCGGGAGAACCCGACGAAATTGATCGTTCGATCAAACGCCAGAGCGGAATGGGAGGCCGCGAATCGCCCCCTTCCTGCAAATGCGGCTCCTGCGGGATTTACGAGAATGCTGGCCGGGTCATACGCAAGGCTGACCACGGCGCCGCCCACTCCCAGCACGTTGGAACCTATGCCGTACCGGTAAAGCGGGTTGGCGTACCCGCCCGATGCGCGCACCGTTCCACTGCAAAAGGCCACCACGGCGAAGGCACGCAGGAATCGGGCCGTCTTCAATTGAACACCATCATCTTTCCCCGCGCGGTGTGGCCGGTTGAGGTGGTAATCACGTAGAGGTAGGCACCGTTCGCCACCACACGTCCCCCGTCAGTGCGGCCATCCCATTCGACCGTCTGATTCCCGGGCGGAACCGACACCTGGCGCAACGTGCGAACCCGCGCACCGCCCGCATCGTACACCTCGATTGTGACATCGGCCGTGGCGGCAAGCGCAAAAACGATCCGCGCCGGTGTGCCCCGAAGGGGCGCGCACGGGGACGGGAACGCATAGGTTGCTATTCCGGCGGCATCACCCCCCGGATAGGCTACGCCTGAGCCCCCGAGCAGTTCCGTCTGCGGATAGCGAAGGATGTACTCCCAGGTCTGACCGTCATCAGTGGAACGTGCAAGACCAAGCCCCGTGGTTACCCAGATCGTTCCGTTCTGCCAGGCAACGTCCGTTACCCCCTGCCCCGAACGGGACGTATCTCCGTGCGCCGTACGGATCGGTTGCAGACGCCACGTTGTTCCCAGATCATCGCTCCGCAACAATGCGTCAAATGACCCGATCGAACCGCCGACAAGCACTTTTTGCCCGTTGAATGCGAAACCCCACGCCCGGAAATCCACCCCGACCGACGCATCGTCAACCGGCACGTACGTGTGCCACGTCTGGCCGCCGTCCCGCGTCCAGCTCAACCCGTTCTTTCCGGGCCCGTCGAGTACTCCATCGCGGTCAAGATCGTAATCAAGCGAATCAAACACGCCGTCGGTGAACACATCCTGAGGGTTGTTCTTCAGATAATTCTCATCCAGTCCCGTAGACTGAGTAGACGCCCAGAGGATTCCGTTGACCGTATCCACTGCAACCGAGGGGACAAAATCCCCGCTGATGCCCGCCCTGGCTGCGTCAAAGTTCTGCCACGTAATGCCCCCGTCCGTAGACCGGTTGATGCCGGCGTTGGTCGAAACCCAGATCGTGTCGTGCACCGCGAGGCCATCGAACGCGCGGTAATTCAGATGCCGGTACCGGTGCTGGCGCTGGGGATCACCCGGAAACGGATTCGGCTGGGGATTGTTGGTGGAATCGGGCCGATACCGGTACCACGTGACCCCGAAATCCGGCGTCATGACGGCAAACTCGGTGGTAAATGCCGCCCAGAGATCCGCGCCGTCAAACCACACGCCGAATGACTGCACGTCGCCACCCGGCACCGCCATGCTGGTTCGATCGGCAAAAAGGGTTGTCATGGGAATCGGAAACCAGGTTGCACCGCCGTCGCGGGAGAGATACAGACCGTCGCCGACGTAGTAGCTTCCGGACGAGCTGTTCACGACGTGGGAAGTAGCCGCGGCAATGCGATCCCCGCGTACCGCGTACGCCGTGATCGCCTCATCCGGGCGCGACGTAATGGTTCCTACGTCGTACGTCACCCAGTCGAACTGCGATACACCGGAACCGGCAAGGCGGCTCAGCGTGCGGCGTGCGCTTACCCACAGCGTCGTGTCGGCGTGTGCGAAAAAGGCGGCTTCGTTGCTTTCCAGCCCGATTCGCGCACCCAGCACCGTCGCCGGGCGGGGCATCTGCGCGTGCACGGCGGCGTTCGGCAACAGGCTGGCAACCGCCGCAAAGGCAAATACGCGGAGAAACTGTCTCGTGTTCAGCGGATACCTTCCTCGGAAGGGGACACCGGTTTTTCCTTCGGAAACATGCTAAAAATACCCCTCGCCGCTCTCAAACAACAACAACCCGCCGCGTTCGAAACGAATGTGCCCCCGCGGCTCGGAACCATAGGACCGGCGGAAGCGCTTTATCTATTCAAGACCGACCCCGACGAGAAAACACTCCGGTGAACAGAAACCGCGTCCCGGGGAAAGCCGCGACTTCCGGGCAAACTTTGCGGGAATGATTCATGAAGCATCCGTTTCTGGTTTCTCTGCTGCTCCTCGCTTGCTCGATTTCGGTTAATGCCCAGGCCGTCGAAGACGACGCCCTGCTGTTGCCGGACCGCGTGCGCAGCAACCCGGACAAATTCACCTTTGCCATTCTGGGAGACAGAACCGGTTCTGACCGCCAGAGCTGGCACATTTTTGACCGCTCGGTGGAGGAGATCAATCTCTCCCGCCCCGATTTCGTCATCATGGTCGGCGACATGATTGACGGGCACGACTACCCGGAAGAGGTCGCCGCGCAGTGGGAGGAATTCCAGAGCCATGTGGACCGGCTGGAAGCGCCGTTCATGTTTCTCCCGGGCAACCATGATGTGGGTACCCCGGCAGGCGCCGAATACTGGAAAAAGAACCTGGGCCGACGGTACACCGTCTTCCTGCACCGCCGAACCCTCTTCCTCCTGCTCAACACCGAAGAAATCCAGGGAGAACCCGGCAATCGGTTCGGCCATGAACAGGTGGAGTTTGCCCTGCGCGCACTCGATCAACACGCGGATGTCCGGCACACGTTCGTATTCATGCACCAGCCGGCGTGGGCGCTTCCCTCGTTCGCCGTCGAGTGGGAACGGATCGAAAAAGCTCTCGGCGATCGTCCATATACGGTCTTCTGCGGCCACCTTCATTCGCTTTCCGTGGAGGAACGGAACGGCCACCGATACTACTCCCTGGGCCCGTCCGGCGCACGCGTCGACAACAGCCCGTTCGATGAATCCGCCCCGTTCCACCATTACACGCTCGTGACACTGGACGCGGGCGCTGACGGGCGCGATTCCGCACACGTATCCGTCCGCCAACCGGGTGCCGTATGGCGGCCCGCGGAACTGACCGGCCGTGCCGCTCCATCCGTGCGCGTGGCGGCCAGACCGGGCAGACGACCCGGCCACCCGAGGAACCAGTCCGTGGTAGGCGTGAGCGTGCCAAATCCCTTTGGAGAGAAGCTCGACGCCACCGTGCACTTTTCTGGTCTCCTCCCCGACGGCTGGCAACTCGCCTCCGGCGACACAACCCGTTTCACCGTGCAACCCGGGGAGACCGTGGACAGGGAATTCCGGTTCACGAGGCCGCGCGACCGGCTCCTGCCTCTCCCGTACGCGGTAATCCAGCGGGAGTACCGCGGCAATCTCCTGCCCACGGTGCGGCAAGTCCTTCCTCTGGTTCCAGACTCCGTCTTCCGTCCCGTGACCGAATGGCACGTCGCCGGGGTATTCTCCCCCGACGCAGACTCTGCAACCGTCATCGCGCTGACCACCGGACGCCCCCTGGAAGGCTCTTCCAATGCCAGCCGGGTCGACTGGCGAACTGCCAGTGTGGCGGACGGCCTGCTCTCCTTCGATCGGTTGTTCGGGCTGCGCGACAGCAGTGTCGCCTACGCCACGTGCGCAGTGTTCAGCCCGCGGGAACACACCACCCTGGCACGCATCCGCGCAAACGACCGCGCGGACCTCTTCATAAACGGCGCACGGGCGAACGAACAACCCTTCCGCCTCACCTCCGGCGACTCAGACTACGCCCTCGTCCCCTTGCGGGCGGGCTGGAACCTCCTCGTGGTGCGCGTCGGCAACCTCACCGGGCGGTGGGCGCTCTCCATGCAGATAGCCAATCCTGAAGCCGATCTTCGCCTCGCCGCTGAAACACAAGGTTGCAGAAAGTTTTCGACGGCGTTGTTGACAACCTCCCCGTACGCGTGTATTCTTATGGTGCACGAGGGGGCTCATTTTTCCCCGCACCACCTTCTCTACCTGCGAAAGATCAGGCCGATGCGTTCCGCAGGCGGCTTTCCCGTATGAGCCTCGTTTTGAGGGAGGAAGCACGATGAAAACGTTGCGAACGCTGGCACTCTCACTTGCCGTCACGCTGGGCATCGCCGCAACGGCGCAGGCAGTGGCAATCCCCGTCTTCAGCGACATCGTAGTCGCCACGACATGGACTGCGGGAAATGCATACTGGGTACAGGAACCGATTACGGTTCGCGCCCCCCTGACGATCGAACCCGGAGTCACCGTTTTCGTGAGCGCTGGGTTCCCGATCAATGTCGAAAACCCGGGCAGCATTATCGCCCAGGGGACTCCGGAAGCGCACATCTACTTCAAACCCTATGGTGATCCGTGGGGCGGTCTCCGGTTCACGAACTCGCTTGACAACATGTTGACCTGGGTCGACATCGAGCACGCAACCGCCCCCGGTGAAGTGATTGACCCGCTTTATCTGAATCGGGGAGGTGGCGTCCGCATTGCCGATTCGTACGTGCAGTTTGACCACGTGACGATCACCCAATGCAACGCCTCAGCGTATGGCGGCGGCGTCTACATCGCGGGGTTCAACTCCAACGTCAGTTTCACAAACTCACGAATCATGCTGAACTCGGCCGGGGCCAATGGTGGCGGCCTGTACGTCGCTGAAGGCCCGTCTGTAAGCCTTACCCGAACGCTCATCCATGACAACTACGCGACGGGCGGCCTTGGCGGCGGGTTGTACGCAACCGGCACGGGTTGGGTGAATCTGACAAATTGCACCATCGCGCGCAACAACGACGTTTCGGATTACACCAGCGGCGGGTTGTACGTGAACATGGGCACAAACGTCATGCTCAAAAACACGATTGTGTATGGGAACACCGGCACCATTGTCAACGCCAGCGACCCGAACACGAACCTCACGGTCTCTTACTCTGACATCGAAGGAACAATCTGGCCCGGGGACGGCAACGTGAATGAAAACCCATGGTGGGCAAACCCGGCCGGCGGCAACTTCGATCTCACGGCGGGGTCGCCGCTCATTGATCAAGGCGATCCGCAGAGCCCGTACGATCCCGACGGCACGATCACCGACATCGGGGCGACTTACTTCCCGCACGAACCGCCGCCTCCGGTCCAGCAGTATCTCCAGCTCCCCACGGCCACCGTCCCGGCCGGCACCTCGGGTGAGTTCCCCATCACCGGCACGGTCGTTGGAGGGGAAAACGGCACCGGCGTGGACATCGCCTTCACCATCGACCCCGCCGCCGTCGCGTCGGTGTCACTGGTCTCCACGCCCTTCCCGAGCAAAGAACTCAACCGCGTGGACAACACGATCTATCTTGGCCTTGCCAGCGAGGCCAGCCTCTCTATCACCGACGGTGTGATCGCGACGCTGTCCTTTACCGCCCAGCCGACTGCGGTCCGTTCGGGAACCGGCCTGATGTTCGTTCCGATGGAAACTCACGTGAATGACCAGCCGGTCACGCTCATCGACGGTATGTTCAATGTGCCCGATAACCCGCCTGTCTGGACCGTGGAGCCGCAGAACGCCGGCGTCCTTGAGAATGCGTCGCTGGAGTTTGCCATCCACGCGCAGGACCAGGACAACGACCCGATCACCTACACCATGTCCGGGCTGCCTGAACCCGGTCCGCAGGGCCCGAATCTCGACCTGGTCACGGGTGCCTTCTCATGGACGCCTACGTATGATCAGGCGGGGGTATACACCGTTACCTTCACTGCCTCCACCATGCCCGGTCAGCCCCACAAACCGGCTTGGAGCGGTGTAGACGTTTCGATCCAGAAAACCGTCACGATCACGGTGACGAACGTGGATCGCGCCCCGTACTGGACTGCTGCGCCACCGGAAAACGCATACGTCAACGAAGGAGAGACGCTCTCCTTTTCCATCGCCGCTTCTGACCCTGATCCCGAGGACGTTCCGGGAATCGTGTACTCGGGGATCGGCATTCCCGCTTCTGCGACGCTGAACCCGCAGACTGGCGAGTTCTCGTGGACGCCGACCTATACTATGGCGGGACAATTCGGTGTCATTTTCACCGCCACCTCGGGTCCAGCACCCGGCCGCCAGGTGAGTGGTCAGTCCTTCATCAACGTGATCAACGTCAACCGCGCACCGGAATGGACACAAACCGGGCCGCAGACGGTGAACGAGGGTGGGACACTTTCTTTCGTCGTCTCTGCGTCAGATGCCGACGGACAGGCACTGAACTATGCGGCATACGATGTGCCGTACAATGCGAACTTCAACCCGGGTACCCGGCAGTTCACCTTTTCGCCCGATTTCACACAGTCCGGGGATTATATGGTCACGTTCCGGGTGACCGACGGCGAAGCGTGGGTGGACATGCAGGTTCCCATCACCGTCAACAATGTCAACCGGGCTCCTGAGTGGGACGCGACCGCCGATCAGGAAATCGCAGAAGGGTCGCTGCTGTCCGTGCCGGTCAGCGCACATGACCCGGACGGCGACCAACTCGAAGTCACGATGGTGGCCAACCCATCCGGCGCGACGTTGGATGGTCTGTGGTTTCAATGGACGCCCGGCTACGACGCAGCACCCGGTGTGTACGAGGTGACTCTGCGCGCGTGGGACGGCGCTGCCGAGGCATTCGACACATTTTTGATCACCGTGACCAACACAAATCGCCCGCCGGAGTGGAGTCCCGTTCAGCCGCAGGCAGTCGCGGAAGGGCAGCTTCTGGCATTCCAGGTGTCGGCAACCGACGCGGACGGTCAAACGCTGACTTACTCCGCCACGGACCTGCCGTCCGGCGCAACGTTCGACGCGCCGAGCCGAACCTTCTCATGGACGCCCACGATCCTCCAGTCGGGATTCTATTCGGTTACGTTCAACGTCTTTGACGGGGAAGCAACCGTCTCGCAGCCGGTGCAGATTGACGTGGTGAATACTCCCAGCCTCCCGGTCTGGGGCACCATGCCGACGGTAGCACCCGTCGGCGCAGGACTTCCGGTCACCTTCACCGTCTCGGCGACCGATCCGTTCTCGGAGGGCGTGTTCTACGGCCTCGGGGAATCCCCCGGATCCATCGATCCCACGACCGGTGTATTCACGTGGACCCCGTGGTACAACGAGGAAGGCCCGATCACGATCGAGGTCAGCGCCACCAACCGCGACGGCACTTCCTGGGCGAACGTGACCGTGAACGTGTACAGCCGTTACGGTGATGCCACGGAAACGGACGGCATCACTGCAGCGGATGCCGCAGCCGTTCTCCAGTACTCGGTGAAGCTGCCGGTGGAGATCAATATGATTCTCGCCGATGTCACGGGGAACGAAATGGTCACCGCGTATGATGCGGCGCTGATCCTGCACAAGCTCATCATCAACCCCGATTTCCGCTTCCCGGTGCAGAATCAGCAGGCGCTGTCGCCGAAGCTTGTCAGCGGCCTCCCCGCCTCGTTGGTGTGGGAACGCGTGAACGGCGGCTGGGCACTCCGCGCGACGAACACCTTCGGCCTCATGGCAGGTGAGTTCACGCTCTCCCTGCCGGGTGGCGCACCGGTGAACGTCACGGGCGGCGACATGGTAGCCTTCCGCCAGGACGGCGAGAACCTGTTTGTCTCCGTCATCGGCAGCAGCTTCGCCGATGGCACGCTGTTCATCCTCCAGACGGACGGCGGGCAGCCGGGCATCCTGAGTGCGTCCCTGAATGAGGGGGCCATTCCTGTTGCCGCCGCTGCACCCTCCGCGTTCGCGCTCGAGCAGAACGCGCCGAACCCGTTCAACCCCAGCACCACGATCCGCTTCGCGCTGCCTGAAGCTTCGCACGTGAACCTCGTGGTCTACGACGTGAACGGCCGCGCCATTCGGACGCTCGCCAGCGGCTCGTTCTCCGCCGGCATGCACTCGGTGGTGTGGGATGCGCGCGATGACGGCGGCCGCGAAGTGGCAAGCGGCACCTACCTCTACCGCATCGTCACCGACAAAGGCACGTTCGTCAAACGGATGACGCTGCTCAAGTAACGATTACGCACAATCGGTTTCACACGGGGTGGGCGGCAACGCTCACCCCGCGTTATTTCGCTCCGTCCCGCACTCGCCCCCGAAATTTCTTCGCGTCTTCGTGTCTTCGCGCGAGCCCTTCATCCTCTCCCGCGCCCTTCTTCCTTCTCGTTCGTCACCACCCGGCGCGTTCCGTGGCTTCCGCCAAAGCAGGGTTGTCTCGCAGCGGCCCGCCACACGGCAACCCTTGCCCGCGGGGGCTCGCCACTCATCCCCCTCTGCAGCCTCTCCACCTTGCGCCTGAGGTGCTTCCCGCTGCACTCTTCTTCAGGGCATTCAGGCGGAATTCTCTTGCGGAGGAGCCAACGGCATGGCACGACTTGTGCGATTGGTCAGCATCAGTTTTCCCGGCATTCACGGCGAAATGCCGCCCGTCGAGCGCGCGCGGCGCGCAGTTGAGGCGGTATCTGCCCGAATTGACGAGGCGGCGTACGACAAACCCGACATCATCGTTCTGCCCGAAACCTTTACCGGATTGGGCAGCGACGGCGGGAAGGACTGGTTTGCCTCCGCGGAACCGATCCCGGGGCCCACGACGGACACCCTTGCTGCAAAGGCGAAACAGCACAATACCCACATTGTCTGCCCGATCCTTGAGGTGCGTGATGGCAAACGCTACAACGCAGCGGCGCTCATCGACAGGACCGGGTCCATCGTCGGCGTCTACCACAAAATGCATCCCACGAACCCCGAACTGGAGGGTGGGATCGTTCCCGGAACAACCGCTCCGGCATGGGATACCGACATCGGTCGCGTCGGGTGCGCCATCTGCTTCGACCTCAATTTCCGTGACGTTGCCGATTCCCTTGCGGCGCACCGGGCGGAACTCGTCTGTTTCTGCTCCATGTACCGCGGGGGTCTGAGCACGCAGATATGGGCGTTCGAGTACGGATTCTGGTTCATTTCCGCAACACCGGCGGAAAACAGCGTGATTCGAAACCCGCTCGGCCAGCTTGTCGTGCAGTCGTTCGCGTATTCCCCCACGATCGTCGCAGAAGCGAACCTTGATTGCGTCGTATGCCACATTGACTGCAACCAGGAGAAAATCCCCGCACTGAAGAAGAAATACGGACCGCTGGCGGAAATCCACAGCATCTCTCCGGAGGCCGTCTTTCTCCTGACTTCCCGGCACCCCACGGTGTCTGCACGGGACATGGTCGAGGAGTTCAAATTCGAGACCAGGGCGGAGTACTGGAAGCGTTCTCACGCCAACAGAGCGATTGCCCTGATGAAAGCACGGGAGTCATGAAGCGATGAATAGAGCGCTGGTAGCGCTTGCGTGTGCAATGATATACGGATGCAGCGGCAGACGCCCCGCAAATGCGACCACCGAAGCCCCTCCACCGCCTCCCGCGGCAATCCTTCGCACGGAGCCGCCACGCTATCAACACATCCCGCGCGGCACCTACCGCAACGATATTCCCGAAGCGGAACCGGTTCGCCGGCCCACCCGACCCGACACAACCCGGCGCTCCGTTCCCCGGCCACCGGAGCCGACTGAATCACTGTACACACAACCGATCCGCACAGCTTCCCCGCGTGTCGGGCCATCCCGCCCCGACAGCGCGTTCGTTCGACCGCTGAGCCGTGAATAAACCCGCTCCGGTCACAATCTCACAGCGCGAAAGGCGATACCGTGGCATCCCCAAGAACTCTCATCTGGGCACAACTTGTGCATCTCGGCTACAACATGTGGGCCGACCGCGAAGCTCCAGAATGGAACATCGAATACACCGCCGCGCAACAGACGATGCGATTCGACATGTCGTTATGGGACGACCTCATGAAGTACTTCACGGAGGTCGGCGTCAATACGGTCGTCATCGATCTCGGAGAAGGGCTCAAATACGAGAGCCACCCGGAGCTGGCGGTGGATGGCTCGTGGACGGGTGCGCACCTTCGGAAAAAACTCGCGGAAATGCGGGCGCTCGGGTTGACACCGGTACCGAAACTGAACTTCTCCACCTGCCACGACACCTGGCTGGGCGATTACTCCCGGTGCGTGTCGTCGAAGATTTACTACAGGGTTTGCAGCGACATCATCGCGGAAGTGTGCGAACTTTTCGAAAAACCCGCGCTGTTTCACCTCGGCATGGACGAGGAAAACCAGCCCAACCAGCAGTTCTACGCCTATTCCGTCTGTCGCCAGATGGATCTCTGGTGGCACGACCTTTACTTCCTCGCGGAACAGGCGGAAAAAGGCGGCGCGCGGCCGTGGATCTGGTCGGATTACGTGTGGGACAATCGCGACGTGTTCTATGCGAAAATGCCGAAATCCATCCTGCAGAGTAACTGGTACTACGGCCACAAATTCACGACCGACATCACTGCGGTGAAGGCGTACAACGAACTGGAAGAACACGGGTACGATCAAATCCCCACTGGAAGTAACTGGAGCGACCCGCAGAACTTCGAGAAGACCGTGCGCTACTGCAAGGACGTCATCGCGCCAGAGCGGCTGAAGGGATTCTTCCAGACTGTCTGGAAACCCACGGTTGAGCGGCGGCGCTGGCGGCATTTCGAGGGCGCGAGCGAAGTTGGGTACGGGAAGAGGGCATTTGAGGAATAGGAGAAGCACAGGGGGAGTGCAAACCGCGGCAAAGGGCGTCGGTCATCTCGATACACGGGGGCGTTCCCATCGGTGAACGCCCCCGCACTCGGTGACCGGTGCTACGTTGCCAGCGCGTCGCGCACAGCTTCGAGGTACTGCATTCCCCAGACGGTGTCCGGTTCGAGATAACTGCTCTCGCTCCACTCGTTCCACGCGTTCACGGTGATGAGCGGGGGAAACAACCCGCGCGTGTCGACGTGGCGCATTGCGCGAACGAGGAAGCCGTGGAAGGCCTCCGGCGTTCCGCCATTAACGATATCCGGTCTCAGGTCTTTGAAGCGCGGGTTCGTGTCCCAGCCGATGGAAACGTGAGGGAAAAACGGCACCGAAAACTCATCAGCCCACCTTTCCCACGCAGCGGCGGCGGTTTCTCCCCATGCCCGGTACTCACCCCGCGGGGTGACGTAGTGGCACCACTGGTAGTTCGTCAGGCTGTCGAAACCGAGGTAACGGATGGTGTTGTCCTGCGTCTCCGTGCGGTCGCCCGGCGGGCCGCCGCCCGGCAGCGTCGCGGGCGATTTCGGGATGTTGCCCCACAGAATTGCCTGCAGATATACCCCGGGAAAACCCGCCGCACGAACACGCGCCCGGAACGCCCCCAGCGCGTCCTTCGTTGCTTCCAAGCCACCCAGACCGTTGATGAGCGTGCCCAGTTCGTAGATGGAGAGTACGGGCTTCCCGTCAATAAGGTAATACGAGGGATGCCCGAAATAGCGCTCGATCATCCTGCGGGTAGCGGTATCGAACGCTCCTCTGTCGGCCGCCCCCGGCCAGATCACCCGGTGTTCGTGCGATTGCTCAATATCCCACAGCGTGGTCGCGTCGTGGTTGGCCCACATGAGGTAGAAGCGCATCCGGTCGTTGTTCGGTGCACCGAGGAATCCTCTGTTCAGCGCCTCTTCAAGAAATGGCTGGTTTTCGTACCAATACCAGTCAAAAACAAAGGTGTTGACCCCATGTGAAACCGCCGCTTCGATCTTCCGCTCCATCACCCGTGGATCAGATTCATCTTCATAACCCCACGCGGGCACCCGCGGTTGCTGGTGACCGTCAAACTTCGGCACCGCGGCGCGGACGGTTTGCCATTCCCCTTCCCCCTTTGGCATGAAGCGCCGCCAGCGGGGTTCGTCATGATAAGCCGGCCAGTAATAGGCCGCAATGTCGTAGCGCTGCTTCATTGCTACCCCTTGAGAAAGAAAGGGTTCGACCAGGCGCGTCTCCCGCGGTGGTCGAGCAACTCAATACGCACGAACACCCGTGTTTTGAGCCAATCGGGAAGTTCCGACTGCGTCAGGGAGCCACCCTCGGTAGCATGGTCCACGAACCCGGCGTGGCCGAACGTCCTCCAGCGCACCTGTTTCACCGGGCTGCATGTCACGCGGATGGCAGTGCGTTCCACTTCGATCGTTTCAAACACCGGCCCCTGTGTGGAGAAATACGCGCCCTGTTTCATCGCAGCAACCAGCGCAGGTTCGGAGAATTCACGTGCCCATACCTCAATCCAACCGAGCCCGGCGTGTGAGTAGTACCCCTTCTCGGGATTCAGATGCGCGTCGTCTCCCGCCAGCCCCAGTACCCGCTTGCCCTGCCCGAGGAGCATGTCCCAGAGTTCTGTCGCATAGCCGTTCACGTAGGCGTTGTCACAGTACGCGTTGTAGATCTCCAGCGCATGCAGGTGCTCGCAATCGAGGTAATCCTGCGGCAACGCAGCGCAATAGGTGGGATGGGCCGCCACCGTGAACCCGCCCTGCGCGGCCAGGAGACACGCCCGTTCCGCGAACGGGAGCGTCGGGTCAACTGATGATTCCACCCCAACGGCGAGGATATCCGGCATGCCGCCGTTTTCCGTCGACGGCAGGCAGATGAACTCCGCATCCGAGAGATCTTCCGTGTGCGTCACGTGACGGTGATCGGTAATGCAGAGCGCCCTGAAGCCACGCTCGCGATACGTTCGTACAGTATCGGCAGGTGAAAGGCCACCGTCGGAGTTCACAGTGTGGCAGTGAAACCCGGTTCTGACACGGGTACCGGTGAAAACGGTCGGGGCAAGTTCAAAACAGGCGTGTTCCACAGCACCTCCAGTACTCACCCTGAAAGCAACAACCGCTCCTCGACGCCTTGCCGTTCTGTCGGGTCTGCGGAATCCCCGCGGTCATCACGGAGTTCCCGGTGCGCTCTGCTGCCGAAGCCGTTCCGCGTTGGCTTTCCACTCGCGGGCCCGTGCGAGTGCTCTTGCGTACTTGCGGGACGCAGTCATGCCGTACGCGAGGTCGAGGGAGGCAATAGCCTCGTCGTAGCGGCCAAGGCAAAGGAGGGCGAGGCCAAGATTGTAATGCGTCCGCGCCTTCGTGGAATGCAACGCAACCACCTCCCGGAACGCCGTAACGGCCCGTTCCAGATCTCCCCCCTTCGCGAACTCAATGCCGCGTTTCGTTCCGGGGAGGTCGTCATCGTCCTCAAACTCAACACTCTCGCTCACTTCGTGCGGTGCGACGGCACGAAGGAAATCGGCCACGCATTTCTCACGCGCGGCCGCAAGGAGCGGACTCGGGTCAATATGCCCGGGAATCGCATCAGTAGAAGTCAACGCGGCCGATTTCACCGCGGTCGGTTGCCGAATGGCGATCACACGACCGGTCGCGATATCCGTAATCTGAAGTGTGGCGGCAACTCTCGCGGTGCCGCGCCTGGTGTACTTCCGGTGTTCGTTCCCTTCGTCGTCTTTTTTCGGGCTGCCGACTTCAAGCGTTTCCGTGAATCGGTGTTCCGTCACGCGTCCCAGAACAATCGCCGCACTTCCCACCAGGCTGCCGGTCTGGGCGGCTGTTTCCGGATTCACAAGGCCCCCTGCTGCGAGCTGATGCTCCCGCACGAGGGTTTCCAGATGCTGACGGTCCAGGATTTCAAATCGCCCGGTATTGAACAGACCCGTCGCCAGCGTCCCTGCCAGTTCTTCGCCACCGGTTCCGGAAATCTCTCCCAGAGCGATGCGCCGAATGCCCCCCAGATCGATTTCCGCAGGACGAAGCACTTTCACCTGCACAGTCGTTGAGGCGCATCCGCTCACAAGAACGGCGAAAGCCAGCAGAGCCACGACGCGTGGAGTGCAATGTCCCATGGGGTCCCCCGTTCTTGCCTCCGGCAACCGTCGCCGGAAAGGCGCAGGCAGTTCGAATCACCCGAAAATCACTCACATGGAAAGGTAGCGAGGTTCGTGCGTGGCCGAAAGGACGGCGGCGGCCGACGAGTGCTGATCTCACTTCCGTCCGAGCTTCGCCGCCAGTTTTGGCAGGGCGTGGGCGTAGAACCGCCGGTACCCCTCGCACAGGTAATCGCGGTCGAGGAATCGGTCGCCAATTGCGCGGTAATGGGGACATCCGCGCTGGCAGAACGTGAGGTAGGGACACGAATCGCACGCCGATGTAGCCCGGGGTTTGATCTCGGCGAATCTGCGTAACACCTCGCCGTTAACGAGTTCCGCAAGAGGAGTTTCCGTGAGATTGCCTAACCTCCAGCGCTCTTCCACGAAAAAATCACAGGGATACACATCGCCGTTGTATTCGACCACAACGTAGATTCCGCCGCATGCCTCACGCAACTGGCACATCATGGGAGGGTGTCCCATCGCGGCCGATACGATCTCGTCGAAAAGTCGTACCGAAACCTGGGGCGTACCGTCGTTCCACCAGAGGTCAAATATGCGCTTCAGGAACTCGCCATACTGTGCAGGAGTCACCGAGAACGGCGCCGGTTGTCCATTCGGCAGCCGCTCAACAACCGGGATAAACTGCAGCCACTGAAATCCCTGCGCAACCAGGTACCGAAACACCGCCTCCGGCTTCCGCGCAGTCGCGCGATTCACCGTGCACAGCACATTCACCTCGGCTCCGTTCCGGAACAGTGTCTCGGCAACTTCCATCAGCCGGGCGTGTGTTCCCCGTCCGGCCGAATCCAGACGGTATGCATCGTGCAGGTCTGGCGGACCGTCAATGCTCAATCCGACAAGCATTCGATGATCGTGGAAAAATCGAGCCCAGTCGTCGTCAATCAACGTTCCATTCGTCTGAATGGCGTGGGAGATCGTCTGAGATCTGTCCCGCAGTTCCTCCTGCAATTCAACCATGCGCTCGAAGAACTTCAACCCGGCAAGGAGCGGCTCTCCTCCCTGCCAGCCAAGAGTCGGCTGCAATCCGGCGAGGGGAAGGTATTCCGCCAGAAAGCGCTCCAGAACCGATTCCGACATCCGACGGGAGCCGACGCGCGCATAGGGGTCGCTCTCACGTTCGTGGTAGAAGCAGTACGTGCACGCGAGATTGCATCGGGCGGAGGCCGGTTTCACCAGCACACCGAGGTTCTGAATGACCGGATGGAGCGCCATGGTGGTCAACGAAGCGGAAGGTTGTTCCGCATTCCCTCAACAACGTGGTCATAGCTGAGAAACCGGCAAACCCGGGCCAGCCCGCTGGCCTGGAACGTCGGACGGGCAAGTTCGCCGTTGAATCTCGAAATTCTGCGCGCCGGTGCAACAACAAAAAAGCGCCATCCTTCCACGGGAGGCACGAGTGTCGTTACCACGTCATTCATGCGCATCAGGCCCCCGAGAATACCCGTCGAGTGCTCCACCTCGAACAACGCAACCGGCACCGCCCCCGACGACGGAAACCAGACGACATCCACGTTCTCGAGAATCGCGAGCACGCGGGCCGGCATGAACGTGGGTATGCGTTCAATACACCCGTCAGCCAGAAAGCGGCCTTCGCAGTACCGCCCTCGATCACCTTTCGCCACCCACACGCGGTGTCCAATCTGTCGCCCCCAGGAGAGAAGAAGCTTCTGCACGTGGGTATGCGTACCAACGGGCGGGATTTCACCGGTCATGCTTCCCCCGGGGCGGCGTCCGGCACCCGGGCCGGAAGAAAGGTGGCGGGAATGTTGCGGGCAAGACGCTTCGCGGAACGCATGCCCCGATACATCATGCGCGGAATCTTCCACAGCAGGGCCGGTTGCCGTATGACTTCCTTTCTCACGTAGCCCGCCAGAAACACCGCCAGCGTGTAGTACGCCGCGCTCCAGAAGGGCGGACGGTGTTTGTAAAGAAAGTAGAAATTGTTCTGGTAATACTTCTCCGTCCTCTTGAGGTCCAGCCCACGGCTCCGCGCTCCTCCCCGGGGTACATACAGGTGCTCCAGCCACGCGTCAGGCTCGTACATGATCGTGTAGCCCGCCTGGCGAACGCAGTACCCAAGGTCGGTATCCCAGCGCATCCCCTCCGCAACGAACTGCTCGTCGCATCCGCCAACTTCAAACAGCACGTCTCGCCGGAAGGACATGTTGCAGCCGCGCGTCATCGCGATTGGCTGGCGCGTCCTCCAGTTGAAGTGTTTGTGCCAGAAGGCGTTGAAGCCCATGTCCCTCGGGTTCGGGTCCGGTTCCCACTCGGGGAAATTGTGCTGACGGATGCGTCCCATCACGCCGCCGACGGAGGAATCCGTGTAGGCAGCCACGTGGCGCGCGACGAAGCCTCCACACGGAATCACATCGTCGTCGACGAATATCACGATCCGGCCCCGGGCTAGCGTAATGCCTACATTTCCGGCACGCGGGAGGTTCTTCGTCGTGAGCCGGACATACCGGAACCTGGCGGCGTTTTCCGCGAGAAATGCCTGCATCGCGGGCGAAAACACGGGCGTGTCATCTACTACGATGAGTTCCCAGGACGGGTCAGCCTGTGCGAGCAACGCCGTGACCGAGCGCATGAGGTCATACTCACGCTCGTTCGTCATGATAACGACGGAAGCGGCCAGCGGAGTCGCGGTGGAATCGGAACCCATGACAACCTTACGGTAAGGGCGGATGAAGGATTCGGAAAATCAGAACGGACAGTCTAAAAATATCACGGGGCGTGGCATCGGCCACGCCCCGTGGTTACCAGACGCATCTTCGCGATCATTTCAGTCGGTTTCCCCGAATTCCGATCACAATATCCTGAAACGGGATTTCCTTCCCACTCGCCGCCAGCGCGCGGCGGATCACTGGAACAAAGCCCCCGCAGCAGGGAACTTCCATACGGGCATACGTGATGGATTTCACCTCATTCTGCGCAAAAATCTGCGTAAGCTTCTCCTCATACGGCCGCACGTCATCCAGTTTCGGACACCCGACGAGAAGAACCTTACCCTTCAGAAGCTCCTGATGAAAATCGGGGTATGCGAACGGAACGCAATCCGCGGCGATCAGAAGGTCGCACCCGTTGAGGAAAGGCGCGTGGGGCGGCACCAGGGTTATCTGGACCGGCCACTGCCGCAACTGAGTGGGCAACCCCGTAACGGTTTCGCCGGAAACCGGGGCGGACGCCTCGCGCAGGTCCACTGTTTTCGACCCCGGACACGCCGCGGGAGCCATGGTGGCGATGACCTTCCCGCCGCCGGTTGGCGGCACAGGAATACCATTCTCCTTCAGATACGCAAGCGCTTCGGAAAGCAGGTCGAACTCGTTGTGGTCGCGCAGATGAGCGAGGTGCGCGGCAATCGTGTTCGTTCCCTGCTGCACGACGTTCGCCATCACGCGCCACTCGTTGTACGGCTCCGCCTCTCGTTCCTCGATAGTTATTGCGCCCTGCGGACAGTGCCCGATACACGCCCCGAGACCATCGCAAAAAAGATCGCTGACGAGGCGCGCTTTCCCGTCAATGACCTGGATCGCGCCTTCGGGACAGTTGGGTATGCACTGCTCGCACCCGTCACACAAACTCTGGTCGATCTTGATGATGCTTCGTGTTGCCATCGTGCCTCCGCGAACAAACCGGCGTGGTGGTTCTCCACTACGTCTTTACCGTGTCCGTTCGCGTGAAGTTCCGTGCGGCGATTTCGTCACGCTTCCGCAGCTCTTCCAGGCGCTCCTCGTAGGGCGGGGGTTCAGGTATGCCCAGCCACGCTCGCTTCTCGCGAAGATAGTAGAGGTAATTCTCGTACGTGACATCGGGCGGCACGCGGTGATCCACGTGCGGGATGAACCCACCGTCGCGGACCAGCGGGTCCAGCCGTTTGAGGTCCGCCAGGATCGCCTCCTTGCCCTCGATCAGTGCCATCTTGTCAACGCCGCCTTTGAGCAGAACTTCGTGCCCGTACGTGTCGCGCATCTGCTGGGGATCAGAACCACCGCGAATTTCGATCGGGAACATGATATTTACACCACCCTCGAGCCACGGGCCTACGAGCTGAGTCACGTCGCCGTCGCAGTCGAGGTACGTAAGGTCACACCCGACTTTGCGCACGCGGTCCGTGATTCTTTTGTACCGCGGCGTCACCACGGCCCGGAAAAACTTCGGGCTCACCATCGGCCCGTTATTGAAGCAAATGTCCTCCCACATGGACACCACATCGAGTTTGACGCCGGCCTTTTCCATTTTCTGGAGCACCGGTTCAGCACATGCGATGATGAAATCCGCAAGGTAATCCACCATCTCCTCGACCCATTCAGGATCGTCAATGGTCAACATCGCCAGGTTCTCAAACCCCATCCAGTTGCGGATCCACCCGAACAGGCTCCCCATACCGATGCCAACCGGGTTTTCCGCGGTTTTGAGACGTTCCACGATTTCATCAATGTTGCTCGGGATCCTCCGCGGGTCGGTGGGGTCCATGCGGCGCTTGAAGTCCTCCCAGTCGTCGCGCGTCTCCAGCGGGAACCGTATGTACTTCGGAATGGACGCCCTGCCGCCCTTGTTCGCCATCTGAGTTACGCCGGACCCGTCAACGAAAATGACGTGATTCTCGTCCTCACTGATGACTTTGTGTTCGAATCCGGGTATCAATCCCTGATTCACCGGCGCCCAGTCGGTCTGAGCGAACCCGAAGAAAAAGTCGCCTTTCCCGTTGTCGTTTATCTCGCTCGGAAGACCCTGCTTGTGCCATGCGGTCAGCGTCTCATCCCACCAGCCGAATTCCTCGTCCGGAACGTAGTCAACGGGTTGGAAGTGGAAAAGCCTGACGTAGCGTTCACGTGGTGTCATCGGTTCACCTCTGGTTCGAAGTTGGAATCCATCTCCCGTCCTAAAACAACCCGCTGATTTCCCCGCTGTCGTTGACATCGATCCTCTCGGCTGCCGGATGCTCCGGTAAACCAAACATGGTGAGGATGTTCCCCGCATACGCAATCACAAACCCGGCGCCGGTGGCCGCTTTCACGTCGTTGATGGTAACCGTGAAGCCGCTGGGGCGCCCCTTCAGCGCAGGTTGGTCCGACAGGGAGTTCTGCGTCTTCGCGATGCACACAGGGAATCTGGCATACCCCTGCTCCTCAAACCGCGCCAGCTTCGCTTTCGCTGTGCCGGCAAATGAAACCCCGTCCGCCCCGTAGATCGTAACCGCGATCTTCCTGATCTTCTCCGCCAGCGGCAGGTCATCCTCATACAGGAAATGCGGGGACGACGGCTTCTCCACGGCGTCCAGCACCAGTGCGGCCAGTTCCTCGCCACCCGCACCGCCTCTTGCCCAGACGTCCGCCAGCGCCACTTTTATCCCCTGCGCCGCGAGCGACTCCAGAACGAGAGAGATTTCTTCCTGATCGTCCGTTGCAAACCTGTTCAACCCGACAATCGGCGAAACACCGTGCGCCTGCATGTTCTCAATGTGCTTGAACAGGTTCGGCATGCCTTTTTCAAGAGAGGCCAGATCCTTCGATTCCAGTTTCTTGAGGTCGGCGCCACCCTGATACTTCAGTGCCCGTATCGTCGCCGCGATTACAATCGCCTGGGGCATCACGCCTGCGGTTCGGCATTTGATGTT
>ERZ795061.667-NODE-667-length-34447-cov-6.357234_pt1 | contig 34447 bp, 38 predicted proteins | sample MGYA00375145_ERZ795061 | MGnify/ENA primary metagenome ERZ795061 (study PRJEB30190, sample SAMN05720144) | anaerobic digester metagenome | isolation source: active sludge of municipal wastewater-treating anaerobic digesters | place: USA | collected 2014-12-22 ... | reverse complement strand
GGCGAGCTCGGCGGCTTTCTGCGAGAAGGTCTCTAGCATGAGAATCTGGAGGTAGATGTCGGCGGGCTCGTAATTGAGCATCCTGTATGAGGCCTTGAAGCCCTCGATCGTCTTTTCCATGTTGGAGAGGAACCCGTCGGCGACGATGCGGTAGTCCGGATCAACGTTGTGCTTGAAGGAGACCTGCTGAACGATGTTCCCGATCACGATACCGTTCGCGCAGACGAAGCGAAAGCCGCCGTAGTAGAAGTCGAGCTTCGAACTGCGGTCATAGCTGTTGCGAGCGATGATGGTCGGGACGTAGAGGTCCTTAGGGCCGCCGTCGAGCGCGGTGTTGTCCGAGCCGTCGGGCACGAACGAGTAGTCGGGGAAGCGGAACTCTCGGAAGAATCGATTGCCGTGAGCAGCGACGGCCGTGTGTCCGATATCGTACCGGATGCCCTGCTTCGTGAGCATCGTCTCGACGAAGTCGTTGGCGCGCTTGTGCGTGGTGACGATGTACTTGGGGCTGACGCTCGAGAGGTACTCTCCGGTGTCTCCTCGATAGATAGCATCGATGCCGGTGTCCTGGCCGTTCGTGAGATGCAGCCTTTCGCGTTTAACATCGAAATCGAATTTGCGATCGTCCTTATAGTCTCTTGCTCCGGAAAGGAGCTTCAGACGAGATACCTTAGCCATGTGAGGCCTCCTTGCCCCTCTAGTAGAGGCTGGTGTGCATCGTTGTTGGTCACCTATAATATCAACCGAGATATGCGAAAGTCAAAGAAAAAGGCCCCCGAAAAGAGGGCCCTGTATTTACGCAGCAGTCTTGCGAGGTTTCCGCATCTTAACCGGAGGTTCGACTGGCGGCGCGGCCGTGCTCTTCTCGGGCCACGGAATCCCCTTATCGCCGACTTTACTCGCGATATGCGCGAGGTGATCGAAATCGACATGCGCCTCGTTACGAGGATTGAAGAAGAACCACTTGTGTTCGAAGTCCATATTCTTCTTGATGATCGCGTGAATCAGAAGCCACTCCTGCTCGACGTTCGCGAGAACGATTCGGTAGGTCGAGTTGCGATCTTCGAAGTTTACACTGCGGAGATTTGCCTTGCCAGCGACAGCGCGATTGAAGAGCTCCAGCATAGGGCGGACAACGTCGAGAGGAACGAGTCTCTTTGCGTGGCGCTGCTTGTGCAGGCGAGCAAGAGCGTTCTTCATTCTGCGGTCTTTCTTCGCAGCGAGCTCTGCAGCCCTCTGCTCGGCCGTCTTGCGCTCGATCTTGACCTTCTCTATCTGCTCCGGAGTAGCGTTCGGATCTTTCGGAATCCTCTGGCCTTTCTCATCCAGCACGTAGCGCTGGTAGATCTTGCCGGACGGAGCGGTGTATTTTTCGGTGAGCCAAGCACTAAGTTTCTTGGGCATATCAACCCCCTGATTAACGTCTGTAGTATCGTCTTGCATAGATTATATCGACCTTCCTCTTAGAGAGTCAAAAAATAAAGGACTTTCTAATTCCTTGTAGAATAAGGAATTAGCTAAGTCCTTGTAGAATAAGGAATTACAGATCCCCGTCGTCTTCGAAGTTTATCTGGCGAAGTAGCTCTGTAAACGTATTCATCTTCTCTGTGAGGGCTTCTCGAAGTGTCGGGGACTGGAGAATAGCATCAACTAGAATACTCGTATCCCCGCTAAGCATTTCAGAGAGACTGCGTAGGTGCTCGATCCCCATAACATCAACCAGGATGTCTAAATCTTCTTCTGCCTGATCTTCAGAGTTGGCTCCATTGTTAATGATGAGTCCGATAAGGACGTTCACTATTTCTGAAGGAACGGTAGGTTTATCAAAACTGGAAACGTCTCCAGTTCCCTCATCTTCAAAATCACTCATCCGTATCCTCCTCATCATAGTATTTTTCGATTACGTATTTCAAAGCACCTACATGCCGTGAGATCTCTGACGATACATATTGCTTAAAGTCTTCGGATTTCATCAAACTATCAATCCACTCATCCGGATCCTTGAAAGTCTCCCACATTGTCCGAATCTCGCTCTCGTCAAATGTATTAAAGAGTTCGTCACTCTCATTATCCGGATGCCAACCACCAAAGATAAGATCCGTTAGAAGAGAGATTTCTTCTTCGTGAATACCAGGCTTCTGAAAGCTAGATACATCTCCAATATCTTCATTATTAAAGTCGGACATTATTCCTCCAACGGTTCGTCATCATCACCCTCTTCTTGTAAACTAATAATTGTCCCTGCTATTGCTTCTATTAAGCTATCTAAAAACGATACAAGTTCTGGGGACTGTAATAAATCGTCTACAATTCGCTCGGATGTTCGTGAGTGTATCGCCTGTATAATAATTTCTCGTTGCTCTTTTGTATAATCATAAGCAAGGCAAGATCGAAGTATCTCTGGATCTATATTAAGATAGATATCCTGAATTGTACTAAGAAGATTTTTAGAAATCTCTGCATCTATACGCGGAGCGTCAAATGACGAAACGTCGCCAGTATCCTCTAGGTCACTCATAACCCGTCCTCCTCTAATGAGAACTCCATAGCGGTACAGATGAGGTCTATCAATCCGTCTAGAATCTGCTCTGCTGCGCCGTTTGTCATTAGCTCATCAATAACATCCTGCCGATTGGTATCCAATAGGGCTACTATTCGCTCTTGCTTATCGGCGTAGGTAGACTGTATAGCATCGAAAAATACGTACGGGTCCTGACCTATGAATAAGTCATCTATCAAGGATTTGGTAAGGTCCGTAGCTTCCGGATTCTTAGATTGTTGAAGATCTGAGATATCCCCTTCAGCCTCAAATTCATCGCTCATTATTTGTCTCCTTTAATGGAGTGCTTTTTAACTGGCTTCGATGTCAAATTGCGAACATCATACTCAGATACGTGATCCATATAGTGATGAATCTCTTCAAGTGTCATCTCATCGAAGTCTCGTGTAGTCGGACAAAGAGCTAAAGTTAGCAAGTTGTCCTGATTCTCATAATGATCCTTGATAAACTTGAGCCCTTCGAGCCCACCTCGATCCTGATCGAACAGTACATGAAGCTTTTTGTCTTTTAGAATGCGAGTATGATACGGACTGAGGCGCACCATCGAAGGGCTGATTACGTTCTTGTACCCTGCGCGAAGTAGAGCCATAGCATCTGTGACGCCCTCTACCATAATCAACTCATCATTCTCTTCTACTGTTTTGAAATTGAATAGATAGGACCAGGAGAATGGATTGTAGAACTTGTACATGTTCTTAAGAGACTTCTCATTCTTTTTATAGTGTAGGATTCGGAAAACGATTCCTCGGCACACACCGTTAGAATCGAACGATGGACAGCTAACTGCATGCCCGCTTCCATAGAGACGTTCCGCAGTCCTAATCTGGTCATACATAGAATGAAAAGCCTGTTGGACATAGATTGGATTATACTTCTTTGCTAATTGAGGAAAGAAATAGAAATCATTTTCGAACAGAAAGTCAGAAACGTACTCCCCAGGAGCCGAGATCGGCGGAAGCCAGAGACTGTTATCTCCGAGTTGATATTCTACAATTTGAGCATCTGTAATGCCGCGGCTATACCAAAACTCTCTACCCGTTTTAGACATCATAAGATGTAGGTGATGCGCGATGTCCGTAAAAATAGCATTGAGCTCAGCCTGTACTCCATCAGGGTTAGCTACCAGAGGCTCTCCGACTAGTTCAAGAATCTTATTTCTGAATTCTATGTCGAAGAGCTGGTTTAGGTGTTCTAAGAAGATCTTAGGATCTACTTTATACATTTTCTCTAGGAGGCTTTTCTCCTCCACTCCGATGTATGTAAAGTAAATCAGATCATTCAAAATATTCATTTTACGTCCTTTTCCATTTTATGCGCGATTGCGAAGGAACTCTCGAACTTCCTTCTTTACGAACGGCGTGATATCCTCTTCAGCGTCCATTATTTCTTTTGCTTCCTCTACGTTGATACAAGTAGATATAGCACCAGATACTTCTCCATCTTCAGCTAATTCGTCGGAGTCATATCCAATCTGAATAACTTCTTCAAGAAGATATTCGAGAACATCCTCGTCAATACCACCCTTAGCAATGCTGCCATTATAGAAGATATTACTAAAAAGGGATATAGCAGGACCGCCAGTCGGGCCCCAACCATCTCTGGTACGCAGCAGCTTTCGAACATCCTCTCGAGTAATCTTCTTATGCGGAGAACCGACAGCGTCCGGAAACCTTTCAGGATCTGGGTCCTTACCACACCACCAAGCTTCGAAAGCTCCGCTTCCATACGGGATAAGAGTCATTGCCCGGGTATTGATTTCATTAAATTCTTCATCAAATATCTGTAAAGCGGTTACGTAATTTGGAGCTTTAAGAATTTCTAGTACAGCCGGAGGAGCTGCTGGCTCTGGATAGTTGCTAACATCTCCCTGCTCTTCTTCTTCATTATCTTCAATTCCGATATTCTTAGCTGGGCTGTCTGTACTGATATACCCAGACACCGGGTTCGTGTAGTACGGCTTCTCCGTAATATACCCCGATTCCGGATCTATGTCGATATCTGATTCTTCGAATCGATATTCTCGAAGAGCAGTTTCAATAAGATATGCCTGAGCTTTCTTATTACCACCTCTAGCAGCTTCGAGGAGCTCGTCCTCTCCATCCTCAGAGAAAAACTCTTCAAGGGCCTTTTGGATGATACCGTTAGCATCAATACCTTCTAGACTGCCTGAGCGATTTTTACGAGTTTGAGGAATACCAGCTTCAACAAGATCCTGATTATCTTCTCCGTTTGGATCGGCCCCCGATACAGCCCAGCGAACTAGGGCTTCAAATGCATCAGCATCAAAGCCTCTTGAAATACTTCCATTATAGAATACATTGAAGAATAGACTGCTAAGACTGTCCGGGTCTGTTTCCTCAAGAGTGCGGATATCCTGTAATGTAATTCTACGCTGCGGAGACGGAACTAGAATATCTGGGTCCTGCGAGGAGCCCGTCCACCAACTTTCAAATGCTCCGTTTCCAGTAGGAACGTAAATCTCATCAGTCTCTTCATCCCAGAGCTCTCTGTTTTCATACGCAGCGTCGAGTCTCTTCAAAGCTTCTACGTAACTAGCAGCTCCACCGATTCCCCCAGCTACCTTATTTAGAAATTGAGGCTCCTCGAAGCTAGAAACATCACCTTCAGTTTCCTCTTCATCCTTGAGGTTTGCTTCGTGCCATCTCTTTCTCTTTTCCTGAGGCTGGAAAGTCTCTAGCTCACGACGCTTGTTCTTTTGGGATAGCTCGGCCCACTTTTGTTTAATACCTTCTATACCCTGAGCGACCATTCTGCCAGGAGGAAGTTGTCGATCTCCGTTCATCGACCCATCAAGTATCTCACTAAGGTATTCTCCGTAATCGAGGTTGCGAAATGCTACAGCCTGTCTAACAATTTCTTCCAGAGCATCTTCGGTTAAACCGGTATCGATGCTGTGGTTATAGAACATGTTAGATAGGAAGCTGAAGACTTCTTCGGGTTCATCCTTAGCAAGGTTCTTAATATCCTGGCCTGTAATCTGCTTGTGCGGACTAGGAAAGGCATCATCAATATGTCTACCGTACCCAGAAGAGCCCGTCCACCACCCTTCAAAAGCGCCAGCGCCAAAAGGAATACCGCCGTCGACGATAACTTCCGGGTCTGAGTTGTACATGTCCTTGAAGATCTTCCAAGCGTCGTAGTAACTTGATTGGTTTGTAAGTAGTTGGGAGAACTTAGCTCGGCTAGGCTCCTCGAATTTAGAAGACATGTCGAAGCCCTCAGCCTCGGGCTCCTCTTCTATCATATCTTCAACTACCGGGTCCTCTTTGATATACCCAGAAACCGGGTCTATTTCATTAGCTTCTCGCCACGTCTTTGGCTCCATTGTTATACTCTCCTTCTATGAGACTTTACATCTGCTATAGCTTTCTTAATTAGGGCTTCCTGCTTAGCAGGGTCTTCAGCTATGCTCGCGACAATCTTACGTTCTTTAACTGCTTGTGGAGTATTATTTTGAGAAAGGATTAGATCTTTAACATCCTGGCTCATCTGGGCTGCAAAGGGGCCATCTAGAAAGTCTACCATGTCCTTTTGGAATCCTAGTAATCTACGAATTGATGGTTTCTTTTCCGGGCTGCGCATGATTGCTTTACAGATAGCTTCCATTATAGTAGGGTCTAGCTCGCTTAGAGAGTGATTGTAAAATATGTTTGAGAATAATCCGAAGATCTCAAATGGTTCCTCTTTTTCTAGCTTCTCGATATCTTGAACCGTAATTTGTCCAAACGGAGATGGCCATTCATTAGCTCCCTGATCGTCTAAACCTAGCCACCAGCGTTCAAATTGCCCGTATCCGCTAGGTATAACAGGAGCATATGTATCCTGATCCGGATCAAGAGAGTTATTGATTTCCATAAGCTCTTCAAACTTGTCATCAAAAAGCTTCCAGGCATCAAAATATGTAGGGCTCGATGCTATCTGCTCAGGCAGGATAGTTCTGCTCGGGCGATCAAACGACTCGACGTTACCCGTATCCTCTTCTTCGTCTACGCTCTCGTGAATACGTTTAAGTATGTAGTTTTTTGGATAATCAGGATGAGGAACTAAGGCCTCTACATTAAGAAGAGTATTGAAAATCTCTTCGCCCTTAGCTTGCGGAAGTTGTCTGATCTCTCCGGTTTGCGTATTGATAAGGTTGATAACGGTGACTAGATCACCATAACGACGCACTTGATCAGGCTCTAATAACCATCCGGGTTCTCGTAAAACGTCAATTACATCTCGAAATAGTGCAGGAAGTTTTGCAGGTAATAAATTGAGCGGAAATGGCTTGAGTGCTCTTACCTTACGCATATCTGATACAGGCTCGTCTTCTTCATTCACGGCTTCCGAAATATTCTCCTTCTTAAGACGATATGAATAACCTTGTAATCGCGAGCTTTCTCCTTGATTCCATTTGAGTACTTTGATCTCGTCATTAAGGTACCGGAATAAACGAGCTGGACGCTTAGTAATTTTTTCCTTAGAGGTACAGAGCCCGCTTCGTGTACACGTCTTAAGTACCAAGTAATCTACTGTCCAGTTACCTTCAGAACGCCAATAAACGATAAGTTCATTACTAGGTTCACGGAGAATATCTAATACATGGAGAAGCTGTTGTCGAAGTTCTGGATCTAGGTTTGGAGAGACTCTATTGAACGGGTACGGCTGGAGATCGGGTGGAATCTCAGACGGGCCTTCTTCCTCATCTGTACTTTCTTGAATCGGTTTTTTGGCTAACTCGTATGTCTCTGCGTACTCATCCCAGTGTAAAAGGTGAGCATCGGTCAAGAAGTTCATAATCTCATTAGCACCCTGCCAATCGGAGACTCTGAGAATCGCGCTATCGGGTTCGATATCGATACTAGCCACATCGTAGTAAACGAGTTTGCCCTTAGGTGCATACGGGGAGAGCACTCCGGCTCCACGAGCTAGAATATCTAACGTGCGCATAAGGAGCTTTCGGAGTTCCGGATACCGAGGTTCATCACGACCAAAGGTTTCCGGAACTCGATTATACGGATATGGAACGAGATCAAAAGGTACCTCGCTCGATACCTCCTCGTCCTCCATATCGTCCAATTGCTTCATGTCTCCCCCGAGTATCAATCTATTGACTAATTAGTCGCATAGTACGCCATCCTTCAATATACCGAAAGTGTTTGTAGAGACTAACCTTTCTACAGTTCCCCACATCCTCAGTAACTGAGGTTCTTAGGCGGTATATAAAAACATCTTTATCATAAAAATAAGAAGAATAGGCGCACCAAGATTAAGAGGAGATTCGATGACGTCTGCTGAGCATACCAAGTTTCGTTCTACTAAGATTTGGAAAGAGTTTCGAAAAAGTATTATACAAACCCGAGGAGCAATTTGTGAATGCTGTGGAACAAGGTATTCCGGAAAGAGAACCAAGCAGCTTCAAATACATCATAAAGATCCGGTCAATTATACAGATTTGAACCCTGAGAAGTTCGTTATTTTAGATTCCAGTTGCCATGATCTTATTGAAAGAATGTCCACTAAATTAAAGGGTTCGCGGTCAGGGGATATCCCCCACTTGGAGAATTGGATTAGACTTCTCTATACTTTTCTACCGTATGAAACTCAAAGGATAGTGGTTGAGAAATATGATGATTATCTATCAAGCAAGATGCCTGACGAGTGGAAAGATTTATGTAGGACAAACGAAAACGAGCCTTGAAGAACGTAGGTGCAGGCACGAATATAATGCATTTTCAAAGAATATGCAAACCTACTTTTATAGAGCGTTAAGAAAGTATGGAAAAGATGATTTCGAATGGTCTATAATTTATGAGGCAAGCGAATTAGAGGATTTAGATGTACTCGAAATTCAATTTATAGAGAGTCTAAATACGCTTGTACCTAATGGATATAATCTTACGAAGGGCGGCGACGGTGGAGACACTTTTTCTAGACTTTCTTCTGAAGAACAAGATCAAAAACGAAGGAAAATGAGTTTAGCTAGTACAGGACGTCGCGCTATTACTACGTTAGGTAGACAAAGATTAAGAGAGAATATGTTAAAAAATAATCCGATGAAGAGAGAAGAGGTTCGAAGAAAGGTAAGTGAACATCATGCTGATGTATCTGGAGAAAATAATCCCATGTATGGAAAAACACATACGGATGAAGTAAAAAAGAAGCTTTCGATTTTAGCAACCGGAAGAGTACCATCAGATGATGTTCGAGCGCTTTGGTCTCGACAACGCTCAGGAGCAGGTAATCCAAAAGCACATCCAATTCGATGTGTAGAGACGGGAGAAGTATTTTCTCACATCAAAGAAGCTCTTTCGAGGTATGGGCAAATTAGTATTTCAAGAGCAATACGAGAAAAGAAAACTGCTGGTGGTTATCACTGGGAGAGAATCACAAAAGAAGAATACGAGAGTATACTATAATAGGAGTAAATTATGCATGCAGACTATAAATGTGAATGCGGAGAGCTGCTTGAAGTTACGTTCTCTATAAAGGATGGGCCGCCGAAGGAAGTTAATTGTCCAAAGTGCAAGAAAGCCATGCAGCGCGAGTGGAAGTCTGCAATTCATATTCCTCTAGACTTCGCGGACGATCTCACTACGAGCATTAGTCAGCGCATGTTTCATGCAAAGCGCCCTACAGGAAAAGACAAGGTCTACTACTAACTAAGGTAAGAAGGTGCCTGAATAATGGATTCAACACGACTGCGCGAAGGCGTAACTACATATCTAAGCTCTGCCTTTCCTCAATCTCAGATAGCGCGACAAGGCTTTATGGGTCGTCTATCGTCTCTTTGGGGATGGAGAGCTAGCTCTGCTCAAGATTCTCAGACAAAGTTATCAAAGAAGGCCGGCGTTCAGTTTGTTCGTGTTGATCCGAACAATAAGTCAATGCGGGAGCTTGATGCCAAACTAGGAGCGCTTTTCCAGAACGTTCCTCTTTCCGACCGACTTGAAAAGCTCTTCGAAGCATGGCTTCGCGATAGTACGAATGGATACGATGATCTTCGAGATCGTCAGAAGCGTATTAACGAGCTCAACTTCATGTACTATAATGATCCGTTTATTAGCCGCGTCGTTCAGCTTGTAGCTGATGAAGCCACGCAGCTCGATGTTCAGGATCGTCTCCTTTCCGTAGAGAGCCCTGACCCGCGAATGGCTAAGCGAATCTATCAGCTCCTCGATATGTGGGGCATCAATCAGCAGCGCATCCATGGCATGTGCTTCGATTTGGAGCTTTGCGGTGAAGGTTTCTGGGCTAATAAGATTACAGCGAACGGCGTTGAGAAGATCATTCCTCTTCAGGTAGGGCAGATCCTCGAACGCCTTGAGTTCAATCCTACAAAGGTAGCTGAGGAGATCAGAGCACGCCAGGGATCGATCATGACAATGATCAATCGCGATGCTAAGCTCCAGATGCTCTTACAGTCCTTCGAAGAGCTGCAGGTCACAGAAAACTTCGCAGAGATGTTCGAGACAAAGCTTTTTGGTTACGTTATCGATAACGAAACAGTTGTCCCGCCGTGGACGGTTACGCACTTCCGTCTAAATGCCGATCACTCAGAATTTTATCCATATGGACGCCCGCACCTCCTAGCAGCCCTAGCACCATTCAAGCAAGCTGCTTCGACAATGACGCTCCAGTCTCTTGCACGTATCCTCTCCTTCCCCGTAACGCTCTATAAGGTTAAGACGGCACAGGGAATGGATACTGCAATGGTCTGGGACCACGTCAACAGCGTTCGAGAGCAGTATGACAACATCGGTGTTAATCCCGTTGCCGGTCAGTCTGAGGTCTACTCAGTTAACACCAAGATTTGGATTCCAGATGGTCTACTCGAAGTAGATGTCAAGGAGTCTAAGGCCGATATCGACTTCGTAGGCGACCTCGAAATGTACATCGATCGTATCTGTATCGCGTCTGGTGTACCGAAAGGTTATCTCGTCCAGGAGTGGGGCGGGTTTGGTGCTAGCGCAGTTTCCTTAACTGAGCAGTTCAAGCCGTTCGCTCGCCACGTCTATACCATTCAGGCTTCCTTCCTCGAAGGTCTAGCTGATTTGATTCGCCTACACTTCGTTATTACTGGTGAGTTTGATTACACTACACCGTTTACACTCTCTATGCGCTTCCCGGCCGAAGAAATGTCCGAAGATAAGCGCAATGCTCGTCAAGGATCTATAGATCTCGCTAAAGATGTCATGGAGCTTATCGGTACTGCAATGGGTGTAAGTGATGAAGAGCCTCTACCGCCAGATGTCGTTAAGGATATCATGGCCAAATACACCTTCCTTGATCCTACTGACGTCCTTAAGTGGACAAAGCAAGTAGGTGATCAGGTTCTTATTGCTAAGTCCCGCAGCGGGGACGACGACGAAGAAGGCGGAGGTGGTTCTTCCAGCGGAGGCGGCTCCAGTGGCGGCGGCGGAGGCCTCGATGAGCTAGAAGATATGCTCGGCACCGAAGGTGGCGAGGATATCGGCGGAGGCGATGAAGGTGGTGGGGAAACTACAGAAGAGAGTATGCGCCGTTCCCGCCGATTCGCCTTGAACAGAATTCGAGAAGCTCGCTTTAAGGAACTTCGAATGCGCTACCGGGAAGTAAAGGATGATCTATACTTTAAGATACTCCGACAGAACAATATTACAGAGTTTACGCGTAACAAGCGCCACGTTATGCTAGCTAAAAATATTCATTATTCTCAGGAACCGATGTTTGAGACGCTGAATGCTTGGAGAGAGTATCAGAAGACGGGCAAGGGTCCTGCTAAGATGAAGACACTTCACGAAACGCTAGTAGCTATGAAATTAGAAGATGCTACGCCGAACGCCGGAGATATGAAGTTTGAAAATATCAAGGCAGACATGTCCAAGGAGCGCGCACATCTCGAAGAAGACGTTCCGGGCCCGAGGAATGAGAGTTGGACCGAACATCTAACAGAAGATCTCAGCGACGGGTTTAATGACGTTGAGTCTCAGGAGGCCGCAGTAGATGATAGCGGGGATTTAGTACAAGAAGGGGATAGATAATGGCTATTTCAACTGCTATTCAGACCAGCGGCGCAACTATACAATTTGGAACAGTCAGCGGTTCCGCATTTACTGCTGGTAATATTAGAATTAAGGGATCAGCTACCGTAGACGGTCAGCTAGATATCAATTCTTCTGCTGCACTCGCTGTGACTGCTTCCGTACTGGCCGTCACAGCTTCTGGAGCGGTAGGCATCACATCCTCTAAGCCTATTCAAGCAGCGTCGTCCGCGGTGATTGGTGGCTCCGGCGGAGTTCTCCCCGCTACGTCCGGATCGCTTTCTGCAGGAGGTGGACTCCTCGTTAAAGATGAGACATCTGGTAAGAATTGGTTCCTCCACGTACACGCAGATCGTATTAGGTTGTTCGACGGGGTATCGACAGAGCTAGTCTTTACCACTCCGGCTGATTCCATAGCCCAGGCTACCAATGCTCTCGCCTGCTCAGGTAACGCCGCAACCGCTACTCTTGCTGCAGCAGCTACAAAACTTGCAACAGCTCGAACGATTGGTGGGGTCAGCTTTGATGGGACAGCAAACATCAATCTCCCTGGCGTTAACACATCCGGTAATCAGAATACCTCAGGAAATGCCGCTACTGCGACACTAGCTGCTACAGCTACTACAGCAACAAATGCTCTTGCATGTTCCGGTAATGCCGCTACTGCGACACTAGCTGCTACAGCTACGATTAGCTACAATAATAGATCAGCAGCTAACTACCAGATCTTATTTGGCTCCGGTGTCGGGCTATATGCTTCAGACCTTGTAACAATGAATCCCAGCACAGGAACAATCACAACTACAAATATTAGCGGAGCAGGCCGAGGAGGAATAATTTCCGGCTTCAGTAAAGTCTATAATGCTGTTTGGAATGATTATGCCGACTATATTTCTCTTGAAGGGCCAATTCCAATAATTCCAGGCCGGGTCTATTCGTACAACGGGCACTTTCATCAGATAGCCTCGTCGTATGCTGAGATGGGAGTAATCGGTATCTGTTCCGATACTTTCAGCTTTGTTGCAGGTCATAAAGAAGATGAATTCCAAGTACCAATTGCAGTCTGCGGATTCGTCTTAGCTTACGTTGATAAAGTCTATCCGTCAGGGACTCCACTCACGTCAGCCACCGACGGTGGGCTAACCGAGATGACTCTAGAAACCAAAATGAAGTTCCCGGAGCGTTTGCTAGCTACTTTTTATAAAGAAGAGAGAAGCACCGCTTGGTACGGAATAGAGGTTAATGGACGGCACTGGGTTCAAGTTCGCTAATTTTTCCGTATATTATAAGTCTCTATAAGGAGTTGCTATGGACCTGCGACACAATATTACTATATGCACTCGATGCAAGAAGCCCCTAACAGGCTTGAAGTACTACATCTCGTTAAAGATGGACGCACTAAAAGAAAAGGAAAGCGGGGCTTGGGAAACAATACCCACTCTCGACCTAACTACAAATGAGGTGGTTTGTGACACTTGCTTTGAAACATTCTCGCAAGCCATAATTGCAGGTATGTCGCAGGAGAAGGCCGATGAGTCTTCAGCGTCCTGAGGAACTGGGGATAACTCAGTTCGAACTTGTAGTAACCGAAAACTGCAATTCGAAGTGTACATACTGCTTCGATAACTATTTCGCCGGACAGCGCATTAACACAAAGGATCCTACTCGTTGGATGCAACCGGAGCTTATTCCAGACCTGATCAAGTTTATGGATAAGACCTGCGCTGATCCAAAGCAGGAAAAGCGTCTCAACATTCACTATATCGGCGGCGAACCTCTCATGAATTTTGAATTTATGAAAGCAAGTGTCCCGGCATTCAGAGAGCACTTTGGCCCACGCGTAACGTTTTCTATCAACACAAATATCCTACTCATCACAGATGAGATTCTAGAGATGTTTGTAAAGTACAACTTCAATATCACGACATCTATCGATGGAGGCCGAGAGTCCCATAACGCTCACCGAGGAAACTGGGAGAAGGTAATTGAGAACCTGATACGTATCAAAGCAGCTTTTCTTGATGCTAAGGGTCCGGGAGCCGATGTAGCTGCCATCGGAGCAGTGTTTGTTGTTAGTGCCGATCGATCCGATTATGTCGTCGAGGATTATAGAACTCTTTCCAAGTTCTGCAATTGTCGTATTAACCTTAATGCCGAGGATCCGCTCTGGACCGACCAAAAGGTAGACGATGTCTGCAACGCAATTCGTACAATCGCCGCTACTACACCAGATTTCTTTTCAGGAGATCTCGTCGGTGGATTTGAGCCTAAGTATTGGACAGCAATAGAGGGCAATGGAAGTCCATTCTTCTGTCACACGCCGATACATAATGTAACAATCAATCCGATGGGTAAGCTATTTTTCTGCCACAGACTTACTCCAAAGTCCTATGAATTTACTCCAGAGTTTTCGGAATTCTATGGTGATATTTACCAGGGATATTATAACACCGACTACTACACCAGCATGATAGAATGTCGTGTTGGGGGATCTAACATGTTCGAGGATTGTAAAACATGTAAATACGTTAATATGTGTCGGCAGAATTGCCGTGCAGTACACATTGCTAACGGCGGTAAAGTTAATAAAATCATGTGTAAGTATATTCAAACGTACTTCGATCTTCTAGAACAACACTACGGTCGGGCACTAAATGAGAAGCCTAATAGAGGAGATCTCAATGCCAACCTGTGCACCTAACTATTTAAACGTCGGATATAAGGAATATTTTAACGCCACCGGAGCAAATTGTCAGCAGTACACAAATGGTGGCGGAAACGCTTGTGTTCAATATTGCCCTGCGAACGCAACTACCTACAACAGATACGGAAATGCTTATACTCCAGCCTGTACAGAGGCTCGCTGCGCTCAATCATATATAAACGCCTTTGACGATTGCGCGCAGTACTACAACTATTCAAACTATCTGAATTATACGCGAAACGTTTCTGGAGCCGGAGCGTATTCTCTTGGACTTAATACTACGCTCATCGATAGTGTTACGACTGTAGACGCTACTGCTATCAGCGCAATTAAGCATATGCGAGATAAGCTAGTAGAGCTCGTTAACAATAAGCCCCAGCAATCTACAGTTCCTGAAACCGGGCTTACTGCAGTCTCTGATGCTACTTTTGACGACGGCAACCCGTCGACGATAGAGAAAACTGCCGCAGCCCAGTACAATGCTCTTCAATCTAAGTTTGCCGCTCTCCGGAATGCCATCAATACCGGGGTAGCCGTTAGTTCAACTCAAGTCGCACCCGGGGATACTCTTACTAAGAACCACCTAACAGCTTTGAAAACAGATCTAACAAACTTAGCGGCTGCCTGTTATCAGACATACGCTAATCAGCAAGTAGGTGCAGGGTACGCTAACGCCAACAGTGCATATACTCGCGCTGTTTATGGCGCTTCGGTTGCGTACACAAATGCATACTGCGCAGAGTATATCTGTACCAACACGGGCTCCGGCTGCGGGCAATACAATTACTCGGATTATTCCAATTGTACGAATACATTGAGTTGCGGCAACTGCCGAAATTCGGGTCACTATAACTATAGTAATTACTCGAATCATGCAAATCATTCAAATCATTCGAATTATTCAAATGTTTGCAGAAGAGATTACTAAAGAGGTAGTGAGATATGCCATCCTGTGCACCAAACTATGCTAACGTAGGCTACAAAGAATACTTTAATGCCGCGGCTCCGGGAGTACAATACTCGAATTATGCAAATCTGTGTATACAGACATACTGTGCAGACTCTCGTGTAGCCTACTACGGTAACACAGGAGCTGGTGGCGGAGGTATATGTAACCAAGGTGTATGCTATCAAACCTGTACGAACTTCAATCAGTACGGTACCACGTACCCAGCAAATAAAGATGACTGCTCTCAGTATTCTAATTATAGTAACTGTACAAATTATGCCCGAAACGGTGGCGGAGCGGGCACAGTTCTTCCTGCACTCAGCCTCGATCAGTCTGTCATTGATGGAATAACAGACATACCAACGTCAATTACAGCTGTAACCCATCTTCGAGATAAGTTAGCAACCTTAATTAGCCTTAAGCTAAGACAGGACACGGTCGACGACGCGATGCCTTCGACGATCAGCGATGCTACGTTTAATGATAGTAACTCAGCTACTGCTGAAATAACTCTAGCTACTCAGTATAATGCTCTGAAAACTAAAATGGACGCTTTTTGGAATGCATTAAAGGCTGGAGGAACTACTCTCACTACTCCTAGCTCGGATGCGGTAAAATCTTCTGGAGATACCCTTTTTAAGAATAGTATACTGGCTCTTAAAACGGATCTGGTGACTATAGCAAATGCATGCTCGCAGACATACGCTAACTATCAGAATGGTTACGCAGCTGTTCTTGCTGATACCTATACGAATAGCGTCGCTACATATACTAGAACGACAGTGTATAGAGATGCGTTCTGTAGCCAGTTAGTTTGCACAAACACAGGTGGCGGTTGCGGCCAGTACAATTATTCGAATTATAATAATTGTACAAATACTGTCTGGCACAACCGATACATGAATACTCAGGATTGTTGGAATTACGCTAATCACAGTAACCATTCGAACCATTCAAATTATCGCGATACCTGTAGACGAGATAACTAACTAAGAGGAGAATAGCATGACTTGTGAACTACAGTGGGATATTAAAGCTCAGGCTTTTAAGGGTATAGCCCAATTTACATATGCAGAGGACCCATCTAATCTTCCATTTGACGAACACGGATTCTACTATGGCGTTAAGTATGGATTTGATGGAGTAGTTACCGAGCGGTATTACGCTCTTCAACCCGGGGATATCTTCGTGAACGAGGATGCAGAAGATCCGGACCGTATCACTACCTTTAAGAGTATCACTAGGCGTACAGTGACTCCTACCGATTTCTACATATCCTATAGGTCCCGACCCTTTACTTATCTAGATAATCATCCAGAGATTCAGGTGGATAGCAGGCTTCTCGCTGCAGCAAACGGTCTCGGAATTCGGTATAACGCAGAATCGAAGGAAACTCTCGTATACTATGTACATGCTGTAGATCCTCGATGTCGGATGTTGATTGAGGGAACAGACGATGCGGCTTATCTGCGAGAAGATGCGGATTTCTTAAAGTTTACTCAAGAGCAAGCCGCTGCATTAACAGAATTCAAGTCTGCCGCAGGCGTTTCGTTCCACGGATTTGGAATAACCCATCTTGCAGAGATTATTATTGTTCCAGGTATTTATCGATATGTAGCTTTTTGGAACAACGATATTCTAAAGGATTATCTTAATTTCTGGGAGGGAGAGTATGCACTTCCTGGTCAGATTTTCAACGTGTAAGGAGTCGAAATGTTCCAGTTTAATAATCAACTCGTCTTAAAGGTAACGAAGGGTTGCAATCTTCGTTGTGAGTACTGCTATGTAATGAATAAGGACCTTCATGAAGGTCAGTTTATAGATTTTGAGCTCTATAAAAAAATTATTGATGCTGTTGTTCTAGATAGACTTAAGTCTACTCAAGGTAAGAATGAAGACTTTAATTTAACCTTTCATGGTGGCGAGCCTACCACTATTAACAAAACTAGATTTTTCCAGATGTGTGAGTATGCCCGGGATAAGTTTTTCAAAGCTGGGCTTCATTTGTCGCTATCTATTCAAACAAACCTCACCCTCATCGATGAGGAGTGGTGCCAGCTTTTTAACCGCTTTAATGTAGCTGTCGGAGCTAGTTGGGACGGAACTGGACCGGCTAACGAAGCTCGTACAGACAAGTCTGAAGACTTCTATCATGAGAAGACTCAGATGTTTAAGAAGTATAATGTTCAGCACGGGTTTCTACTCGTAGTAAATCGGCATAGTGTAGACTATATCCCAGAGTCGCTAGAGATCCTAAAAAACAAATTCCATAAAAACCAAGGTCGACTCAACTACGTAGAGGATGTGATTACTCCCTTTGGGCAACCGAGTAGTATAGAAGTACCTGGAAAGGAATTTTTTGAAAAGGTGACAAAAGCCCAGGTAGATCAGTTCATCGCTACCGGCCAGTGTTTTGATGGTAATATTACAAATAGCATAGAAAAGTTTATGATTGACTACCTGACGAATGTAGGTAGCTTGTACCCGGAAAACGGTAACTGCTACGTCAAGTATTGCGGCTCTGGAATCAACGTATTGGAAATGGACCCTGACGGTTCTGTTCTCTTTTGCGGCCGATACGGGGATGCTTATGAAGATGCCATTCTCATGCACGGGCTTGATGAAGACTTTCTCTCTATGAAGCAAATACTAAAACATCTAGAGTTTCAGAAAGCTAAGATTGCAGCAATGAAGCGATCTCATTGCGACGACTGCAAAGCTCAGAATATTTGTGACCACGGTTGCATGGCATATCACTATACGAAGCCGCAGGCGGACGGAACCCACAAGTGGGGTATTCGAAATGATCTAACGTGCGCTATGTTTAAGCCTCTATATGATTATATGTTTGAGCATGCTAACGATATTTTTGAGTCATATTTTAAGAACGACGTCGTCCCAGCCGGACAGACTCAACTTAGCCTACCAAAGTCTTCTAATTTCTATCCAGAGCTAAGTGTTTCTAAGATTCAAGATAGACTCCAGAAGTACGGGATAACAGTCGAAATTCGGGATTCGCGAATTATATTTAATGCACAGCGCCAGGGGTCATATGACCATACGGCTCATTGTTAGGAGACTCAATGTCGAACGTCATTCTTACTCATGCATGCAATAAAGGTTGTTCATACTGCTTTGCTCGTGAAACTCGCGACTCTCACGTAACTGTTGGAGCATGTGCAGACGATGTGCATATGTCAATGGAGATGTTTTCATCTATCCTTGACAAGCACGTAGCCAATCTGCCTCCGGGTCGAGCAGGTCAGGTTAAGCTTCTCGGTGGTGAGCCAACTCAGCATCCTAAATTCGACGAGATCCTTGCGCTCTGCTATGAGAGGAATATTGAAGTAACTCTGATCTCTAATTTTCTCTTCTCTAAGGAGAAGCGAGATATTATTCTAAAGTATCTTGAAGCGCGCCCCATGCATTTTCTTATCAACTCTACGGAGCTTGATCAGAAGAACCGTATGGAGATCTTCAAGGAAAACTATAATGAGATATATAAGTTTCTATATGCACGAAATGCTGAAGACAATATGTCGTGCGGGCTGACGCTTGATCAGGATGTAGGAATTGAATATTACATAAACTATATTGATTACTTGAAGGATAACCTCATCGCAATTGAGCATATGCGAGTAAGCTTATCCTTCCCTGGCGATACGGATAAGAAGAATCAGTTTTTCTTTATTAACAATACTAAGCTTGGCGATAGCTTGGTGTTCATTACAAAGAAGCTTCTAGATGCTAATATCCCAGCTAACCTCGATTGTATTAACTTCCCGTGTATGTACGAGTCTAAAGAAGAGTCTAAGTTTGTAAAGAAATTCTTAGCTGGATCAGATAAGTATATCTGCGGAACCGGTCCCGGCCCTACGGACTATATGCCCGACGGAACAGCCATCTATTGCTATCCAAATGCTAACACCGTAGTAGACGCTACTAGACTAAAGTCCGATACCGCAGTTCAGGAATCTCTTCGTATGAAATACCAGATTGCTAGAGCTACTCTAGTACTACCCGATGCCTGTCAGGAATGTAATGCTAGAAAGGCTGGGCAGTGCGACGGCCCCTGCTTAGGTTTCTTTAGTTATGATAAGATCTGATGTTAATTTAACATATGTTACACTTCTGGTTACAGAGAACTGCAATCAGAAGTGTACGTACTGTTATGATAACTTTTTTGCAGGCGAGCGTGTTAACAGTGATAAGCCAGATGCCTGGCTATCTGTAGATATGCTTCCGAGTATTGTATCTTTTGTAGACAGCCACAGAGACAAATCTAAACCTATCCGATTTCATTATATCGGTGGCGAACCTCTTTTGAATTTCGAATTTGTCAAAACCAGCGCTAAGCAGCTGTTCTTACATTACGGTCCGTCTACAAAATTCTATATCAATACTAATCTTACTATCCTAACAGACGAGATGATTGATACTTTTGTAAAGTACCACTTTACAGTTACCACGTCGATAGATGGTCGTAGAGAGGCTCACAATAGGTATAGAGCAAATTGGGATCTCGTAATTCAAAATCTGATCCGACTAACAACGCGGTATATAGAAGCTTTCGGGCCTGATCATAATAGTATCCGGTCTAACTGCGTAGTTAGCGCTGCTAACGTGTCGACTCTATTAGAAGATTTTTTAGCAATCAATCGTTTTTGTCCATTACAGCATCTAGACTTCAATGCAGAGGACCCGGACTGGACTCCAAACAAGCTAGAGGAATTAAAGAGAGTTATTCAAACTATTGCAAGGTTAGTCCCGAGCTTCTTAAACGAGAACGGGGTGTATCAATCCGCAGTTAAGGCTCAAACAGATTCTAAGTATTGCTGTAACCCTCATAGAACAGTAACAATAGGTCCCAGGGGTCGTCTTTACTTTTGCCACCGCCTCGTTCCTAAGTCCTATGTATTCACTCCCGGTTTCACAGAGTACTACGGAGATATATATGCCGACTACTCTAATACAGAGTATTTCGAACGAATGGATACGTACGAGAAAAATATAGGTCCCGAGTGTGCCGCTTGTAAATATCTTAAGTACTGCAAAGGTGGCTGCAGAGCCTTAGATTGTAGTCCGAATCCGTTACCGAAAGGTATTGGGGTTCACCCAGATTGTACGTACCAGGGTATCATCTACGACATATACGAAGAACTTAATAGTAAGTCTCTTAGTTCAGAATCCTTACCGTCTTCACCGGCGCCATAGCAGAATTTGCAACCTGCTGTAAATTCTCTATTCCAGATTTGATGAGCTATATCGCGAGTGCGTTCTGTACCTAGCATTTCAAGCACCGGGGTACTGAACGCATTCCCTATGTAAGTGCCATCTTCGCGTAGCGGCTGGCATACACAAAGCGAAACTTCTCCGGTAGTTAAGACAGATACTTGAAACGGGGAACAGTGTTCGAGTTTTGGAACAGTAGACCAATCCCGGATTGCGGGGTCTTGTAGAGACGGAAGACCTAGTCTTTCAAGGTAGTTCTCAAAGTCATATTCCGGGTCGATCAGCCATTTCATAAAGCCTTCAGAGTAGACATCGATAGTTGTACCAGACTGCATTTCCGGTACAACAGCAGGACCCATATTAGGATGATAGACGCGCTTAGCCTGCACCTGTGTTGGAGCGATAGCTTGGAGACGTCTATAGTTTTCGAGAGTAAGGTCAAGAAGAGACTGAGGGATTGCATAATCGCTAAAGTCAACCGCTACGTATTGAATTTTAGTTAGCGTGCGGAGGTTTTCATCTGTCAATTCTGTAGCTAAGTTAGTTGCGATATAGATGAGGTGAAACCCTGCCGTGGCGAGACGATCTACAATCTCAAAGAAGTTCGGATTCATTAAAGACTCGCCTGCGGGAATAAAGAAGATACCTAGTCGATCCTTATCGTGTTGATTCAGAACAATAAAGCGTTCGATATCGGGAACGGTCATTATGTGGGTACCGTGCTGAGCTACTCCGGGGATAATGCAGCAATGCGGACATCTCTTTTGACAGATACCATATACGGCGTGAAGGTTTATATTGATCATTTATGCCTCTACGAGATTACGAAGTAGCTCTTGAAACGTCGGATCATCCTCACGTCCACAGCCTTTGCAACCTTTACAGGGAGCGAGCTTCCGGTTGTAGACGACGTCGTATGCGCGCTTAGACTGTTCAGTTTTGAAGAGATCGAACAGCGGAGTAGTGAATGCGTTCCCTGCATTAAGCTCCTCATGTCCCAGCGGCATCAGTCCGCAGTACGCTACCATTCCGGTCGGGAGAACTACCACTTGGCTCGGAATACAAGTAGCGTCAGTTACATCGGTGCTGGTAAATATCATCTCTCGATTATTTACTATCGTGGGGTCGCTCGGATGAATATCGATCTGTTTGAGGTAGCGAAAATAATCGAACTTCGGCATTATATATTTGACCATGTCCCGAGAGAATATCTCCACCGGTTCCGGTTGTAAGTTTATGCGGGAAGCTATGCGATCAGGAAGGACATACGAGTCTCTCGGATGGTACACCTTCTTTAGATGCACGTTGCTATTCTTAGCGATTCCTACTAAACGCTCCCAGTTGCTCGCTACTAGATCAGATTGCCATCGGGGAACCCGATATGAGCTAATATCTACTGCGATGTCTTTAATTTTACTAAGAGTTTGGAGCTGTTCGTCGGTGAGATTAAGTGCAAGGTTAGTCGACATATGAAGGAGATTGAAGCCCGCTTCGTCTAGTGCATCTATAATTTTGAAGATATCCTTATTGATGAGAGGCTCTCCCATAGGAATTATGAGAATGAGAAACTTATCAGCGTGAGCTTTGTTCAGTCGAATGAATGCCTCAATATCGGATAGCGTAATGTACTGAGGCTCTGCATATTCTCGCATGTATGGGATAACACAGTGACAGCAAGGACGCTGGCATGCTCCGTATGTTAGATACAGATTAACTCGAATCATATAATATTAGTACTATACTACTCCGCACACAAAAAGAGAGCGGCTTGCGCCGCTCTCAGATGTCGATCCGTTTTGGGTTACTGGACGAACCAGTTGAAAACCAGAGCTCCAAGCCCCCAAGCCATCAGGTAGGCGAGGGTCTTGACAGTCAGGCCGTAGAAGATGTTGAGGAAGGGATGCTCCTCTTTCTCTTCCATCTTCGGGGACCTGGCCATCAGAACACCGACGATGTACAGAAGGCCGAACGCCTGCCAGAACGTGATCTGGAACCCGATGTCGGGAAGGTACATCGCCCAGAGCGAGGTGATGACCTTGGCTCCGAGGAGATCGACGGGCACTGCGAATAGCGCCACGAAGGCGATGGCTATCGGCACTCCGATGAGAACGCCTATCAGGGTGGATAGGGCAGACGCGTTGGATTTATCGGTCACTAGAAGTTCTCCTTTTGAAGGTTACTGAATTTCCCAGGGGAAAGAAGGCATCTCGTCTTTCTCATACGCAGCGTGGAACGTTGCCTTGAGATCGTTGAGGGTGACCCTCTTTTCGAAGAAGGCGTGAAGCCAGTGCGCCATGCGCTCGTTGACTTCAGGATCCGCATCGTGAATGCGCTCGGAGAGGACGTTCTCCTCTTCGGTCATCTCGTACGCTTCGTCCATAGATACTCCTTTAGAACCGAGGTACGTACTTATACATCCCGTTGTGACGCATCTTACGGTATACGTCGCAAACGATCGTCCCGCGCTGACTAGTCATAGGATAGACTCTTACCATATCGACGCCCTCGTCGACGAGTTCCCATTTTTGGTGTTTGAATAGGCTCACGATAGCTCCCTTGTGCATGTATCATATCAGAGTTCTCCATCGGGAGTCAAATAAAAAAGGATCCGTGTTAGTCGTAGTCAGTTTCGTCGTAAGATGCCGCGATGACGAAGGACTCTAGGAACTCCATGATGCGCTCCTCTACGATCTTGATGCGAGCCTGTTCGGGAACGACGTGGAAGTCGACATGGACAGAGGAGAGAAGAGCTGCTCAAGCGGAACGGGCTCGAGCTCTCTGGGTCGATCCGGAACATAGAGCGCGTGTATTAGCTACTCGTTCCGCCACTTGCGAAGCCCGTCTTGAAGCTCTTCCCCTCGATGAAAAAGAGAAGCGGCTAAAAGATAGAGAGAGATCAGCTCGGTGGAAGCGCGGGGACCCTATTCCAGAGGACAGTTATATCTATAAAAAGCCTCCTGAGTTTAGTCAAAAAGTCTCCGCAGCTCTAAAGGGTCGTCCTAAAACTGTGGAACATAAACAACATCTTTCAGAAGCCCGAAGAGCTAACCCGCGAGAATATTCTGATGCTGAACGACAAAGTAAATCTGCTAAAATGACTGGCCGTACTTGGATACATTTTGAAAAGACATCTAAGATGTGTACTCAAGAAAATCTGCCAGACTATCTTGCTGAAGGCTGGCAGATTGGTCGAGCTCCTAAATATCCCACTTCAAAAGGTAACGAGGGTTAATATATTTCATCGAAATGCTCGGATTGTCCTTAGCACGAAGAACGATACCCTCACGAACCTTGTCCGTGATGATGAATGTCCCCTCGGAGAGCTTTGCGACATCCTCCAACGTCTTGAGAGGAGGAACGTCGATGACCCATGGAACCATCTGGAACAGCTCGCAGTTGTCATCCTGGGTGAACGTGTCATCGAAGACGTGGCTGAGCTCATCGAGTACGAAGGCGATCTCGCTATTATCGAGACGCGTAGCGGTGTCGAGGTTCTGGACGGTGAAAACGAACAGCTTCACCTCAGTGAGGCCGATTCGGTTGCTCTGAATGCCAGGACCAGCCACCTCACCCTGAATGGCGAAGTTGGTCATCCTGCCAGTAGCAGCGTACTTACGCATGCGCTTCTCGATGTTGTACTTGCGAGCCATCTTCCAGAAGATGTTGCTCTCAGTATCCTTCAGCTCCTGGTTGCGGCTGCAAACTCCGAACTCTCCGTTGAAGAGGAAGTAGGTGCCGCTCGACCCGTCCATCTTGACAGTGACGTCGAACTCATGCTCAGCGAGCATCTTCTCGAGAACGTCCTGCTCGAACCCCTGAGCCCTCAGCTCATCAGTCTTCTCGATGAAGCCCGGGAATGGACCCTTGGTGTCGCCACCGATCTGAGCAGTCTCCGGAATCTCGTACTTGACGACTCCGAGAGCGTCAGTAACGTCGGCACCTTCGAGAAAACGATTTGCATCGATAGCATTCTGAGGAGGGTACTTAAGCACGTCTGCAAAGTCTTCCAGAGGCATACTGAGACCCTGGCTTACCTGGCCGCGGAGCTTGATAGTCTTGACACGGTAGTTGTAGGGTGCCATGAACTCGAAAATCGGAAGCTTCGGAAGAACCGAATCAACCTCGAAGTAGACGCGCCTATCGCCAGGCTGCGGATTGGTATCTTTGTTGGTGACGCAGACCCAACCCATCGACTCGAACGTGATCTTAACAATGCTGTCAGCGTTCGGGATAGGCTCGACCGTCTTAATAGTCCTGATTGTTGCTAACTTACGCTTAATATCCATATACCTTCCTTTTCCACCAGAGAGCCTACGCTCTCGTTAATAATATCAGAACGACTCTCTTGAAAGCAAAGCGAGGATGTATATTAGATATACTATAAGGAAGCAGCATGGTAGTACTTGACATAGATCAGGACTTTATGTTTAACTGTCCCTCTCAAACTAAGCGAATTGAAGACTATGTACGCCTATATTATCTTCGTGAAATCTTAGATCGCTTTAACGTAGGTAAGGGAACTCCGTATCGACTCTTTATTGATCACGATGAAGTTCTTTGGGATTGCCGCCAGCAAAACTATAGAAATATTGAACTTATACATGTTGATCGTCATGATGATATCCCGCTAGGTCCAAAGGCTATTAAGCATGATCAAGAGACAGGAAATAAACCTCATCTAGGTAATTGGATCTCTCATCTTATTGATGATGGTCGCTGCTCATATGTAGAGTGGATAGGACAGCATACTAAAGGAACGTACGAGATGGAGAGATTGGAAACTCCCTTTAATCACACTCCGTTTACGCTTTGTCAGTCTACTCTAGCCTCGACGCAATTTTCTAAGCCAATCGACTTAGTTTATTATACTGTAAGCCCGGGGTTCAGTCCTACGAATATAGATGTACTTGAATTTATATCGATCTTCTCTGGGTATAAGTTGGAACCGGGGTCTCAACTCTTTCTATAAAAATAAACCCGCCGAAGTTGGCGGGTTTCTTTTAAGTATATAGACAATGTAGGTTGTTATAGAGGACATGGTAGTGTCTGTCCCCCACTAAAGCGGATCGATCAATATGGAAATGCCCGCAGTACCAGCCTTTGAACTTCAACCCGTTCTTAACGTATTCACCTAAGAAGCGAACCGCTGTATCATTCTTCTTAAGCTCGTAGTACCTATCTTCCTCCGGATCGAGATGACCGAAAGGAAGGGTATGCTGAAATGTATTGATCGCTTCCTGAGGACAGGTATGGCTGATTACATAATCGACTTCATTGCCAATCCTTTGGAGGTTCTCAGTACCTCGCATAAAGTCGCCCTGGGTAGGATTCTCTTCTTCCCACCAGCTGATGCGATTCTGCCGACGAGCCTTATCAATAGATACCGCTCCCCCGAAATTGAAGAATGTTTTACCCTCGATAGTGAAAATATGTCCATGTTGGAGAATATAGATCTTATCGGATACCTTGTAAGCTTTTCCTCCATAGAGGTCAACTAAAGGTAGCTGATAGATACGTTCGTAGTTTTCATGGTTACCAAGTACGGCGAGAGTGATCCATGGCTTATCGTTGAACCACTTCGTCCAGTACATTTCTTCCTCATTCGTTGGATTCAGGCTCCATATGAGTCCGAAATCGCCGAGAATGATAACGTGCGAAGGGTACTCTCCGTCGCAGACGGACTTGACATTGTGATTATTTAGTTTACGCACATCAATCGGACAGTGCGTATCGCCTGAGAGAACGATCATATAGTAGTCCTTATTCTATTGTTTGCCTAGTCAGAGGAAAGCCTGGTGTTCCAAATTCTTGTAGGTTCATCCATGCCGTCCATATCAAGCAGGCTTCGTTATCACAAAAGGCTGCCTGTTTCACTTGCATTGATACCGCGACGCGGTCCAGTGCTTCAAGTATTTCACCATCTGAAAGAAGTAGGCCGACGTACTCATATCCAATCGGTCCTTCGTGCTTCTTCGTCCACGTCATCATCGCTTGTTCGAGTGATTCACGTGTGAGGGTGAGAGTGTCTGGAGAGATATTCTTAGGTGCAGTCAAGACTCCGCCCTCCTTGTCTCTAATATACTTAGTATACTTGAGGATGGGAGAGCGGGTATAATAGGAGAGGGGCGGATCGCCCCTCTACCTACGTAGTTCGTTTTGTTATCAGCCCCTGCGAGCGTGTAGTCTGAGGTACGCTTCCTGAAGCGTGATGCCAGTCTCCTGGTGGAGCTTGGCAGCGATCGTGGAGCGTGCCACAGTCGGACGATCGGCCTTGACGTTCCAGGTCTTGCGACCGGCATCGAAGGCCATCGGAGCGTTCTCTCCGGCGAGCGGGTTGGAGAGGGTTACGAGATACTTCTTCATTCGGACTCCTTGTCTTCATCATGGAACTGTTCGAAGAAGGCCTTGATCTTCTCGTTGTCTTCTGCCGATGCACGGCTCTGGAAGAGGGGACGGAAGTCCTTCATTGAACGTTTTTCGATCTCGGGATCGGTGATCAGGACGTCACCCTTGATGACCATCTCGACCTTGAATCCGGTCTGAGTATCGATGTTGACGAGTCGAATGAACTTGTCGATCGCCTCGTCGGTCCAGCTCTTGGGAGCCTCGACCAGGAACTTCTTCACCGTCACGTACGTCCAGATCGGGTAGTACGTAGTGGCGGTTGAGCCCCAGGAGTTGTAGCCGTAGCTGGCGGTACTCTGACCAGTGCTAGTGCCGTTCCAGCCATTCCAGTATGTGCTGGACATACTAGATCCCCAGCGGGTTGTCGGACGTGTTGTACTTCATCCGGAAGGTGCGGTAGTCGAGACCGACCTCTTCCAGGGTTTCGCGGCCGAGCTTGCCGTTGACGACGACGGTGCCGTCATCGCGGATCGAGTGGTCCTTCGCGTTGTACGCGCCGTACTTCTTCGAGTACGTCTTGTTGTACTCGTCGATCATGTACTGGGTCCAGACCTTGCGAATGAGCTTGTGGGTTACCTTAGCATTGTACGCCATGTAACTCTCCTATTGAGAAAATCACCCCTCGTACGAGGAAGTGTTAGATGACTGCGAGGCCCTCGCGCTTGAGGGTGCCGTTGTAGATGAAGTATTGGATGTTGGAGGGGGTGGAGGTGCGCTTCTTTTCCGCGGTGAGAATGCTCTTCTCATCGCCCTGGCTCTTGAGAGCGGCGATGTAGTCGTCGAGCGCCTTCTGAGCGGTGTCTTTGTCCCAGTTCTGATTGCCGTACTTCTGGATGACATCCAGGGCGATGTTGGACTGAGCTTTCGGCATGTGAGCCTCCTAGCAGAGGAAAATAGCCGCCCCATGCGGGGCGGCTTTAGTTCTGTTACTTACGCCTTGCGGATCCTGACGTCGGTGAAGTCGACATCGAACTCCTTGGCGAACTGGTACTTGGCCTTGCCGGCGGTCATGTTCGAGTAGTACTCGACGCAGTCCGGATCGTAGGCGGAGCGGCACTCCCAGTTCCCGGTAGCCGGAGCCTTCTTCTCGGCCGAGGCAGCCTTGGGCTCGTCCTTGGCGTAGCTGTAGTCGTCGGTGCTGTACTTGTCCTTGATCTCCTCACCGTTCGGGATCTCAGAGACGACCTCGTACTCGCACACGCGCATCTTCTGGTTGTTGTAGTCGACGGGGACCGCGACCACGTTCTTGGGGTTGACCTTGCAGACCACGGTGCGGGCACCGCCGAAGGAGGCGAGGTAGCCGTAGGAGCAGACGTGAAGGCCGTTGGAGCAGGTCTGCTCGGGGTTCTCGTCGACCATGTTGCGCGGCATCTTGACGACCTTGCCGATGGAGTTGTCGAGGTGCGAGCCATCGGGGTTGGCGTGGATGGAGGTGTAGTCGTTGTTGACCCTCTTGTAGGTGAGGAAGCAGCCGTCGGCGGTGATGGGGAGCGTGCAGGCCTCCAGGAAGCCGTAGAGCTCGTTCACGGCGCGGTACGACGGGTTCTCCATCAGGTTCTCCATGAACCTGATGAGGTTCTCGACCGGCTTCTGCTTCTTGAGCAGATCGAGGATCCTGGTCGTGAGGGCGTTGTGCATCGGCATGCCATCGTACTTGAACTCGTCGTTGTCGATGGTGATGCGACCGTTCGAGAACTTGGCAACCGCCTTGGGGATGTTGACCAGGGACTCGATCTCAGTCTCGGTAGCGCTGCCGGAGAGAAGGGTGTCGACGATGGCCTGGTAGTTGGGGTGATCGTTCGCGACCGACTCCATCTTACCATCGAGGTAGAGATTGATACCGCTCTTGGTCATCACGAACGGGACGGACATGTTCATAAGTGCCTCCGAATCTTCCTATTTGACGTTGTATAGACTGTTACGTCTATAATATCGAATTGCCTCTCTAAAAATCAACCAATTCCATTCGACTTATCAACCATCTTGACGTAGTCGATAGCGTCGTTGATCGCCTTTACGTGATCCTTGTCTACCGTGCTGAAGTTCTGAGTGCCGACATCGACGCGGAGCGTGTTGCCATTGAGGCTGAAGTTGTTGTAGCGCTGGTTGCAGCTCGCCAGCATGTACGAGAGCATCGGGTAGTTGTGGTACACCTTAACCGTATCGATCTTCTTTTCGCTATTGCGAGTCTCGATGATCTTCTGAGACCCAAGTCCGAGTCCGAGATACTGATCGATGCGTACCACGGTGTCGAGCACAGCCTTGGACCTATCGTACGCCTTCGTATTCGACTTGCAAGTCGTCCTCAGTTCCTTGAGAAGCTCAATACTAGCCTTCATCGGGCTTCCAGCCGCGAAGTCAGCCCTCTCGAACTCGGCCTGGTACTGCATCAGGCCATTGTAGAAGGAAAGCGTCTCTTCATCCTTACCCGACGCCACGAAAACGTCCGAGTGCCTCTTCAGGTACATTTTGCAAACGTTCTTCACGAACATCTCGAAGGACATCCATTCCTTGTTCTTGGCAAGATTGAGCTCGTCGAAGAGCTTCCAGGGCACCACGTAGATCTTGAACTTGGCAGCCCTCGGAACGAAACCGTCACGGAACAGGTACGACATCGCCCTGCTAATTTCGTCATTCTTCTTACCGAAGAGCTTAGCGTTGCTACCGCGATAGTTCTCATTGATCGCGAACTGCTTGCGATAGTCGACGAGGTAGATCTTGACCTTGTCCGTAATCAAAGCGATATCCATCTCGTTACCGGCGACGTAGCTGCGAACCCTCCCCTTAAGAGCTTGGGTCCGCTGAACATATTCGGTCTTCGGAAGATTTTCGTACTTGACGACCGGCGGATTGCCGAGCTCGGCCAGAGCCTTGTCGCTGATCGAGGTCACGATACGGATAACCGTTTCGGACAGCTTCTGCTGCTTGCAGTAGAGCTTGATCCTCGTGCGCAGGTACTGGCTGTTGACGTCCTTGGCGCCGGCGATGACGACCAGGTAGTTGTGACCGAGCTGAGCCTCCAGCTTGCCTATCGGGTTCGAAGCGTTACTGACCCTGACGGTCTTGTCGCCACCACGACGCCCGGACTCGTAGTTGCACATGAACGCGTACGCATCGGTCGTCATCGGCTGGCCGTACGTGTACGTCGTGCCCTTGTAGGTGAACTGGATCTTCGCGTTACGATCGCGGAGGATGGTGCTGAAGTATTCCTTAGCGGTCTTCGCAGCCTCCCAAACCGTCGACGACCCGTTGATCTTCTCGGACGCCTGCTTTTCCAACTCCCTGTGGATGTTCACGAGAGCCTCGTGGATGTTGTCCTTGGTGAGCTGGTCGTACGAAAGCTCCTCGCGAGAGGGATTGATGTCGCACGAACCAAGCGGCATGTCGATGATGAGCGGGTTATTGAGGTACGCGATCACGTCCTGGAACTGCTGATCCTGAGCGAGGCTATTGATCGGATAGACGATGTTACCCATCTTCACCAGCGCGCCAGCATCGAAGCGATACTTGCGGTCGACCACGTTGGGGTACTTCTTATAAATCTTCCAGCCCTGACCTTCGAAGGTCGAAATCGCCGAACTGTAATCCTCCGTGTATTCCGCGAAAGACTTTACAGCGCCGGTAATCTTGGGGCGGCTAGCATCGAAGGGCCACAATACCGTAGCAGCCTCGATCACGAACTCCCTGAAGTCCTTCTCAGGAACGGGGAAGGTGATCCGGACACCGGAGTGCTGAGTAGATGCCTCGGATTTGATGAGCATGTAGGTCGGCATGCCAGCCTGATCGAGGAAGGCGCTGTAGGTCGACTTGATGCCGTCCTTCACGCTGTCGATGGTGAACATGTCAGTGTAAGCGAAGGGGCTCTTGGAGCCGAGACCCAGAGCGCCGATCTGGTCGTTGCGCTCGGTCTTGGAGGACGCGAAGTAGCCGGTGTAGAGCTCCCCGATCTGCTCAGGGGTCATTCCGGTGCCGAAGTCCTCGACCGCGAAGTACGGCTCGATCTGCGTGGGAAGGTGAACGACGAAAGGATCGCTGTTGCCAGCGTCGACGTGGCTGTCCAGCGCGTTGCAGGAGAGCTCACGGATGATAGCCGCGATCTTGTACTTGTACATGTTGCTGGAGAGAACCTTGAAAGCCTTAGCCGAAGCATGGATCGTGAAGGTCCTAGCCTGGGTCTGAAGGTTAGTAGTTAGCTGATTATTTTCGCTGTGGAGCTGCATTTGACTCTCCTTCCTAATGTCCTGCTATCGTTACGTATATCATATCTAGCGAACAAGGGAAGAGTCAAATAAGAAGGAAGAAATTGTTTTGAGCTAATTCCTTATAGAGCGTAGAATTAGAATTTCCTTGCTCTACAAGAAATTATAAGGTCATGTATTGCTTGGAGGCTTCCGTGATCCTCTTTAGAGCGTCCAGGAAGTCCCGCACGTACGCGAGGTTCTGAAGGTCGAGGTAGTTGTTATCGAGGGAGTTGCAGTGGAAGAGGCTGAGACCCTTCTTGATGTAGAAGTGATCGCGAAGCAGAAGGTCAAGCTTCTTCCTCTCACCGAATAGAGATGTTTCCTTGACCTGCCGGTATAGTGAGAATTCGAATACTTTGACCTTGGACTTCTCGGTGTCGTAGTACAGACCATCGTCGCTCAAGGAAGGCTTGCAGCGACGGATTCGGACGGTATATCCACCGACAGAGAAGTCATCGACATCTCCGACGGAAACTCGACCGTGAAGAGCTGAGGAATATAGAGAGGATGCGGTAATAACATATTCGATGAACTTCTGGGTCTCGTCGTAGAAGTCACTTATAGCTTTAGCGGTCTTGTGAGCGTTGTCGACGAGAGGAGTATCGGTGTCAGACATATATCGGTGCTCCTTTGTACCGATATTATCGAAACGCCTCTCAGGAAGTCACAACTCCGGAATAGTTTCAAGAACGAGATGCACATGTATATCGGGGAAGCTAATATAAGAGATTCAGAGTAATGATCCATATAGTAGTTACAAGCGTACTCAAAATCACGTGAAACACAGCGGATCTCTCGGGATGGTGGGATGTTATATCGAAGGTGTAGTGCTGCCTTGTAGGTCTCGGTTAAGTGCTCTCCGTAAGAGTCATCGTATAACACTCCGGTTTTCCACAAGTTGTCACTAGCAAATGCATTTAGTAGATAGTACGGAGTTCCAAATGGATAGTCTGTTTCAAGTTCAGCAGAGAGATTCAAATTAGCTAGATCCGATAGTAGACGTGGTCGATTTTCGAAACAGGCAATCTGCAATCACCTCTAGGATTGCAGTTTCAAGATCCTTTTGATCATCTGGAGTTATTTGATAGGTTTCATATAGTCTATAACATGAAACCCAACATAAATCATTTTACTGTCTTTATGTTGGGTTTGGTAGATGAGGTAGTACATACTAATATTAGTATACTTTTGGTTTTTGAAAATATTCCAACATGGTAGATACCAGATAGGTATTCAGGTATTCTCTATCTGGTTCTTCAGGAAGAGTTGTAGCTGCATACGCAGTATCTACTCGTACCCGAAGAGACTCAACCAACTTCATAAGCTCATCAAGCTTCATTCCTCCGAGCTTGACTTTCATGATTGTATCTCGAGTCTTTCCCATAAAAGGAAAAGAAATACGACCAGTTTCGAGAAGTTCCTCTGCTTCAAAATACAGCCGCACTAAGTGACTAGCAAACTTAGTATCGTATCCGAGAGACTCAAACGTGTCGGTCTTTACTCTCCATCCGTACGTGTCTCGCTCTTCCTTCATCTTCTCGTAGATAACCTTCATCGGAAGACCTACATGGAAGGACTCATCGTGCTGCTTTGCACCGCGGTAGTGGCGAAGAGACCTGTTGAGAAGATCAGCAAGATCAGCGCTCATCGCTGCCTTCGGATCTGCGATCTCTTTAGCAAACGACTTCTCAAGGAAGTTAGTAGTGTTGACGAGCTCCGTAAATCGAGCCCTCTTCTCAGTGAGCTTATGCTCCTGGCTCTTTGCATAGCCTCCGAACGACTTATACGAACGCTTGCAAACGACACGCTCAGGGTGCTCAAGAAGCGGCATCATGACCGGGTCGCAAACAACCATCACGTCGGTAGGCGTGAAGAGCGTCTCAAGGATATTCGGGTTGTTAGCAAGCAAGAGCTGGAGATATGACTGAAGCGTGTAGCGAGCATCGTCAACGTCATCAGCCGTGTTCCGGCGACCAGCCCCAGACGATTTGGTCGAAGCGTCTACGATATCTACGGCTTTGAGACCGAGAACGTCCTCGGGGGTTGGAAGAAAGACCTCCATGTAGTCTACATCCGATTTCGGCGTAGCAAGTCCATACATGTGAGATCCGTTGCGAAAGCGGTAGACTGTTTTGCGGTCCATAAGGACCTCCTTATTTAAGTGCATCCCACGGAGGCGGGAGGTATGGTGGAGTAAGTACTTTCTCTCCCTTTGCGTATGGCTTTGACAGTTCTTCAAGCCAGGCACAGTAGGCAAAATAATCCTTTTTGGGAAGAAGCATATAGCAATAGTCGGTAGAGACTAGTTTCACTTCTGCAAATAGTATCTGATTGCCTCTTACATTGTAGAAGGAAAAGCTTGGTTGTTGTTGAGCTCTACTCGTTTGAGGCAGCTTGCCGGATTGCCAGAGAGACCGAGTTCTTTGAATGTGGCGGTGTAGGCATGAGCGAGGTGATTTAGCTCTTGCCAGTTTCGAAGGAAGACCTTATCAAGGTACCCACGGGGATATGCTTTGAACCATGCTTGATGAGCATTCTGGGTACAATGCAGCGCCCCGAGGGCCTTATTGATTACAGTCCTCTGCGACATCAGAGCAGATCCTCGTACGAGATGTCCTTGATCAAAGCCTCCACGTTCTTGCCATCCCACGCGGCAAACATATACTTGCGAAGCTTTACATCCTCTGCGAGAACCTTCATAGCGAAGTCCTTCTTCGTGGGAAGGATCTTCTTCCACTCATCGGTAGCTGCCATCGCCGCAGCGATTGTAGCCAGCGTGTGGTTGTACTTATCTCGGACACGGTCGAAATACTCCTTGTACTCCGGGAAGTACGAGATGAACTCGTCTTGCTCGTTCGTCTTGATCAGCTCAAGCACACGCTTAGGGTTGACGTTACCGTTATCCTTCAGGTGGTGAGCCTGCAGGTACGCCTTCGACTTGACCTTAACACGGTGCCAGTCCTTATCGACTACAACGTAGCCCTCCTGCGAGAACGGCAGGGCAGCAGCGTTAGCAACCGCCTCGTCGAACGTTCCGAACGAGTACTCCTTCGGCTTCTCAATGCCGAGATCGATATTCTCCTCCTGCCCGGTGATCAGATTACGAGAACCGAGGTGAGTAATGGTCGTGCTGCTGTATGGAACGACAACACGATTCCAGGGAGAGGTAAGCTCGAAGATGTACGTGTAGTCCTGATCGAGCTTGTCGAGGAGATCGCTATAGCTACCGCAGGTATTAGCCGCAGCAACCTTAAACAGCTCGCCGAACGATTTGAATTCCTCAGTCGGAAGCTGCAGATCCGTCTCGAATGCATCGATCATTCCGTTGGT
>ERZ795061.658-NODE-658-length-34706-cov-39.938876_pt1 | contig 34706 bp, 29 predicted proteins | sample MGYA00375145_ERZ795061 | MGnify/ENA primary metagenome ERZ795061 (study PRJEB30190, sample SAMN05720144) | anaerobic digester metagenome | isolation source: active sludge of municipal wastewater-treating anaerobic digesters | place: USA | collected 2014-12-22 ... | reverse complement strand
TCCGCCGCTACCTGCCCGAACTCGCGCGCGTGCCCGACAAGTTCATCCACGCCCCCTGGACCATGGGCGGCATCGACCAGACCGCGTGCCGGACGAAGATCGGCGTCGATTACCCCGGACCGATCGTGGATCACGCCGCTGCGCGTGAGCGCACGCTGCAACGTTTCGGCGTGGTGAAGAACGACGCGCAAGGCACATAGGCGTCAGCCCGGGGATTCGGTGCGCCGTCCGGGCGCCGGATCGCGACTTGCGTCGCTCCCGCGGGGCAGCGAGCGCTCGGGGGAATGCGGGACAATGACGCCCCGTCACCCTTCACCGGACGCCCCGCCATGACCGCCCCCGCCTTCGACTTCGACCGCCTCATCGACCGCCGCAGCCTGCCGAGCGAAAAATGGGGCCGCTACGCCGGCCGCGACGTGCTGCCGCTGTGGGTCGCCGACATGGACTTCGCCGCGCCGCCGGCGGTCATCGAGGCCCTGCACCGGCGCATCGACCATGGTGTGTTCGGCTACACCGATGCCTGGCCCGCGCTCGAGCAGGCCGTGGTCGAAGGCCTGCGGCGGGATCACGGATGGACGATCCAGCCCGACTGGCTGGTGTGGCTGCCGGGCGTGGTCGCCGGCTTCAACCTCGCCTGCGCCATCGCCGGCGAAGCGGGCGACGGCGTGCTCACCGCCACCCCGGTGTATCCGCCTTTCCTTACCGCCCCGGCCAACACCGGCCGCGTGCTGCAGCGCGCCGAACTGGTGCTGGGCGACGGCCGCTGGCAATGGGACTGGGACGCGCTCGAGGCCGCCTGCACGCCCACGACCCGGCTGCTGCTGCTGTGCAGCCCGCACAACCCGGTCGGCCGGGTGTTCGACGAAGCCGAACTGCGCCGGCTCGCCGACTTCGCCGCGCGCCACGACCTGCTGGTGTGCTCGGACGAGATCCACTGCGGCCTGGTGCTCGACGCCGATCGCACGCACCGCCCGCTCGCCGCGCTCGACGAGGCTATCGCGCGGCGCACGATCACCCTGATGGCGCCGTCCAAGACCTGGAACATCCCGGCGCTGTACTGCGCCTTCGCGATCATTCCCGACCCCGCGCTGCGCCGGCGCTACCGCCACGCCATGCGCGGCATCGTGCCGCATGTGAACGTGCTCGGCATGGTCGCGGCGGAGGCCGCCTACCGCGACGGCGATGCCTGGCGGCGGGCGCTGCTGGATTACCTGCGCGGCAACCGCGAGCGCGTGCTGGAGGCCGTCGCGGCGATGCCCGGCCTGACGACGACGCGCCCCGAAGCGACCTACCTGGCCTGGGTCGACTGCCGCGCGATGATGGCGGCGCGCGGGGTCTCCGACCCGGCGGCCTTCTTCGAGGCCGCCGGCGTCGGACTCTCGGATGGCGCGGCCTTCGGCGCGCCGGGCTTCGTGCGGCTCAACTTCGGCTGCCCGCGCGCGACGCTGGACGAAGCGCTCGCGCGCATGGCGCGCGCGCTGGGCGCGTAGACGCCGGGACGGAGCGGTCTTCCACTGCAATATCTCGACTTGCGTCGCTCCTGCAGCGTGCTTCCACGCCGGGGGCGCAGGAGCGACGCACGTCGAGATCGGCGGCGGTTCGGAGGGCGTCGAGGCGCATCCGTTGCCGCATCCCGGCTGGCACCGCAGAAAGAGCGAGGCCCCCCTCAGCCCTTGCCCGCCTGTGCGTAGCGCGCCACCAGCGCGAGCAGCTCCTCTTCCTGATAGGGCTTGCCGAGGTAGTGGTCGGCGCCGACCTCCAGGGCGTAACGGCGGTGCTTCTCCGCCAGGCGCGAGGTGATCACCACCACCGGCAGGTCGTGCAGGCGCGCGTCGGCGCGGATGTTGCGGACGAGGTCGAAGCCGTCCATGCGCGGCATCTCGATGTCGGTGAGCACCACGTCGGGCTTCAGGTCGATGAGCTGCTCGAGCGCGTCCACGCCGTCCTTGGCGGTGAGCACGCGATAGCCCTCGCGTTCGAGCAGGCGACCGGTGATCTTGCGCACGGTCAGCGAGTCGTCCACCACCATCACCGTGGGCAGGTGCAGCGGCGGCGGCGCCTCGGCGGCGGGACCGAACAACCCCGCGTGCGCCTCGTCCGTGGTGGTGGCGGCGCGCGCGCCGAGCGCGACCGGGTTGAGGATCAGCACGATCTCGCCGTCGCCAAGCACGGTCGCGCCGCTCATGCCGACGACGCGGGTGAGCTGCGGGCCGGCGTTCTTGACGATGACTTCCTGGTTGCCGCGCAGCCCGTCGACATGCAGCGCGAGCGTCTGCGCGCCGGCGCGCAGCAGCAGCACCCAGCTGTAGCGCGCCTCGGCGGGGCGCGCCTCGCGATCGCCGAGCAGGCGCGGCAGATAGCGGTAGGGATAATGCTCGCCCTGCCATTCGATGCCGTGCGCCCGCTGCATGGCCTGCAGCGCGTCGGGCTTGAGCTCCATGGCCTGCACGATCATGTTGGCGGGAACGGCCCAGCTGCGGCCGAGCGCCTCCACCAGCAAGGTCTGGGTTACCGCGAGGGTGAGCGGCAGGCGGATCGAGAAGCGGGTGCCGGCGCCGGGCCGGCTGGCGACCTCGACGCGGCCACCGGCGGCGGCGGTTTGCGCCTTCACCACGTCCATGCCGACGCCGCGGCCGGAGACCGCGGAGACCTCGCGCGCGGTGCTGAAGCCGGAGACGAAGATCAGGTTCACCAGGCGGCGCTCGTCGACGCGCTCGTCGGCGCCGAGCAGACCGCGCGCGCGCGCCTGCGCCGCGATGCGCTCGAGGTCGAGCCCGGCGCCGTCGTCGGCGATCTCGATGGCGATCTCGTTGCCCTCCTGGCGCACCGTCAGCTCGATGTTGCCGGTCTCGGCCTTGCCGGCGGCCAGGCGCGCGGCCGGGGCCTCGATGCCATGCGCGACCGCGTTGCGCAGCAGGTGTTCGAGCGGCGCGGCCATCTGCTCGAGCACACTGCGGTCGACCTCGATGCGTCCGCCGCGCAGGTCGAGCGCGGCACGCTTGCCGAGCTCGCGCGCGCTCTGCCGCACCACCCGGTAGAGCCGGCTGGCAAGGTTGTCGAAGGGCAGCATGCGCACCTGCATCAGCCCTTGCTGCAGCTCGCGCGCCATGCGCGCCTGGCTGCCGAGGGCGAGCTCCGCGCCGTCCAGGTTGTGCAGCAGGCCCTGCTGCACGGTGGTCACGTCGTTGACGCTCTCGGCCATCATCCGCGTGAGCTCCTGCAGGCGGGTGTAGCGGTCGAGCTCGAGCGGATCGAAATCGGTGTGCTGGGTGCCGGCCTGCGCGATGCGCGATTGCATCTGCACCTCGGCCTGGATCTCGACCTCGCGCAGCTGGTTGCGCAGGCGGATCACGTTCTCGGTGAGATCGAGCAGCGAGCGCCGCAGGCTGCGCAGCTCGCCCTCGACCCGGCTGCGCGCGACGCCGATCTCGCCGGCCTGGTTGACGAAGCGGTCGATCCGCTCGGCGCGCACACGCAGGGTCGGGGAGGCGAGCGGCTCGACCTCGGGCGCCGCCTCCGCGCCGGCGCCGGCTTCCTCGGCGCGGATCGGGGCGGCCGGCGCCTGGAGGGCCGCTTCGCCGAGGGCGAGCTCGTCGATGACCTGCTCGCAGCGGTCGATGCCGTGCGCGAGCGCTTCGGCGAGCCCGGCCGCCGCCTCGCGCGCGGCGAGGCCGTCCTCCAGGCGCGACTCGAGTTCGTGCAGGTGGGCGCCGAGGCGCATCGCGCCCGCCATGCGCGCGCTGCCCTTGAGCGAGTGCAGCAGGCGCGCGACCGCACGCGGCGCCTCTTCGTCGTCGGCCTGCATGCGCCAGCGGCGCAGGGTGGCGTGGAGCTCGCCGATGGTCTCGGCGGCCTCTTCGAGGAAGATCGGCAGCAGCTGGCTGTCGATGTCGTCCTGCGCACTGTCCACGGCGCCCGCCTCCGCCGCGGGGACCGCTGCGGGTAGGCTCGCGGGAGCCGCTGGCGGAGGTGTCGCGTGGTCGGCGGCGCGCGCGCCGTCGAGTGCGGTCTGCGCGTCGACAGCGAGGGCGATGTCGGGAGCGAGGGCCTCGGGCAGATCGGCCAGGCCTGCGCTGTCTTCGTCGGCGCGAGCGTCCAGGCGTGCGACGAGTGCATCCTCCGCCGCCGGCGTGCCGCCCGCGGCGATCTCGTCGCGCATCGCGCGCAGGGCGTCGAGGGCCTCGCCGAACAGCGCCAGCTCGTTCCCGTCCGGAGCCCGGGCGGCGTCGGCGAGGCGTTCCAGCCGGTGCTCCAGGGCGCGGCCGAGGCGATGCGCGGCCTCTGCGCGCACGGTGCCCGAGATGCCGGCCAGGGTATGGGCGGCGCGTATCGCGGCGGTCGAGGGGGGCTCGTCGCCCGCGTGCAGCGCGCGCAGCGCCTGCTCGAGCGCGGCCAGGTGCTGGGCCGATTCGCTGCAGTAGAGCGCGTGCAGCGCACGCGAGATCTCGCCGTCGCCGATGCGCAGGGTGTCGCCAGCGGGGCTGGCGGCGACATCGCTGGCGGGCGCGTCGTCCTGCGTTGCGGCGGGCGCCTGTGCGGGGGCGACCTCGTCGTGTCCGCCTTCGATTCGCACTTCGTCCGGCTGCGCCGGGAAGAACTCGAAGGCTTCCAGCGCGATCGGGGCGCCCTCGTCGAGCGGCTCGATGAATTCGATCAGGTCTTCTTCGGTTGCGCTCGCCACGGTCGCGGCGGGGAACACGGGCGTGGTCTCCTCCGTACCCGCTGGGGGGGCCGGCGGGGCTCCGCCGATCTCGCCGTCGAGCAGGAAGTCCACGCTGTCGATCTGCATCGGCGCGGAGGCGGGGGCCGTGGCGGCGGGTTCCGCCTCGATCTCCTCGATCGGCTCGGGGAGGGGCGGGAGCGCTCCGCTCGGCGTGGTGATGCCGGCGTCGTGCACCGGCTCGGCCGCTTCGTGGAGCCGTCTCGCCTCGGCGATCAGAGCCGCGGTGTCGCCACCGCCGGCCTCGCCATGTTCGAGTTGCGCCACCCAGGCGGAGAACACCCGATGGCCCTCGGCGACGAGGGCGAACAAGGCGGGGGTGAGCGCCCAGTCGAGTTGCAGCCAGCGGTTCAGCGCCTGCTCCACCGCCCACGCGGTGTCGCCGAGCTGGACGAGCCCGACCATGCGCCCGCTACCCTTGAGGGTGTGGAAGCCGCGCCGGATGGTGACCAGTTGCGCGGGCTCGTCCGTGCCGTCGCGGAGTGCTTCGAGCCCGGCCGCGATCCCGGCGAGCACCTCGTGCGCCTCCTCGATGAAGATCGCCAGCAGTTCGGCGTCGATCTCCGCGCCCACCGGCGCCGCCCCTGCGGCCATCGGGGCGGCTGCGCTCTCCGCGGCGACCGTGGCGGCGAGTTCGGGGGCGGCGGCAGGCGCCCGCGCATCGGTGCCGACGGGCTCTGTCGCGGCCTGCGGCATTGCGGCAGGTGTCTCGAGTTCTTCGAGGGGGCTGAAGTCGAGATCGGGGAAGTCGAGGCCGAACAGGTTTTCGGGGCTCTCCGGGTGGGCCGCTGCGACCTGCGTCGCCGCGGCGTCCAGGTCTTGTGGAGGCGGCTCCGCGGCCGCGGGCGGCGGCTGCTCGGGCATCTCGACGGGCGCCGCTGCGGCGGCTTCGGTCGCGGGCGTCGGTGCCGGTGCCGCCACAGGTGTGGCGGCGATCGCGGCAGCGGGCGCCGCCGCGTCCTCCTGTGCAGCCGGCCTGCCCTGGAGCCCCAGGCTCGGGTCGAGCAGTTCTTCCAGGCGGGCGCCGCCGCGCGGCATCGCCTCGATGTAGAAGCCGAGCGCGGAGAGGTCGCGCGCGAGGCGTTCGAACTCGGCCTGGCCGGCGCGGCTGTCCTCGCGCGCGAGGCTGGCGATGTGGATCGCGGCGTTGCGCACCAGGGCGAGCGCGTCGGTCTCGCCGAGCATGCTCAGGGCACCGATGATCTGCTGCAGCGGCTGGTGGAGCTGCAGCAGGGGCTCGCGCCTGGCCTGGTTGCGGAAGAAGTCGTCCAGCACCTGTTCGACGTGGGCGAGGCTGGCGAGCATCTCCTTCGCCACCTGCTCGAGCGCGGCGCGCTCCTGCGCCTGGCGGGCATCCGCCGGTGCTGCGACGATCGCGCCCGCGGACAGGGGCTCGCCGCGCTGCAGGGCGAGCAGACGGGCGGCGATCTGTTCCGCGCGCGCGCCGAATCCGGCGGGCGGCGGACGACGGTCGAGCGCGCCTTCGAGGCTCAGCAGCGCGGTGGCGACCTCCATGCCCGAGGTCTCGACGAACTGCAGCGGATCGCGGCGCAGCCAGCGCGCGAAGTCGAGCAGTGCGGCGCACAGGATGCGCACGCCCGGGCGGCCGAGCGCCTCGGCGGGGGCGCTCATCGCCGCGACTGCATCCTCGAAGCGGGGCAGGGCCACCGCGGTGCCGGCGCAGAAGGCTTCCCAATGCGCGCGCGCCTCGCCGAGGCGGGCGGCGAGGGCGTCGAGCAGCGGCGCGATCGGTGTCTCGCCGACCTCCAGCCCCGGCTCCGGGATCTGCGCGTCGAGCTGCCAGCACGCGCGTACCGCACGCTGCTGTTCAGTGCGCACCGGGGCGCGCGCGATCTGGTAGAGGAGTTCGCGCAGCAGACGGTCCGGCACCGAGGGCGTGCCGCTCAGCAGGCGGCGGAACTGGGCGTCGAGCTGGGTGCACAGGCGCTTCACCGCCGGGTCGGGCTGCAGCCCGCCGTGGATCAGGGCGTCGTAGAACGCGAGGCTGGCCCACCACAGACTGCGCGCAGCCGGGCTGCGCTGCTGCGCCTCGACCTCGGCGATCGCGTCGCGCATGACGCGCGCGCCTTCGCCCGCCGCGCCCTTGCGCAGCCACTCCAGCAGACCGCGCTCGAAGCGGCTGCGTGCCGCGCGCAGCTCCCGCGCCTCGCTCCCGGTCGTGTCCGCCGGCGGCGCCGCACGCGCAGGCGGGCGGCGCGAAAGATCGGGATGGAAGAGGTCGGCGGCGCTGGCGTCGTGCTGGCCGCGCGCGGCGGCGAGCTCGAGGTAGCGCGCGGCCAGCCGCAGCGGCTGGTCGGGCGCGCCGTCGGCGAGCTCCTCGAGGTAGTTGCCCACCATCGCCAGCGCGCGCAGGGCGAGCGCGTGGCGCGCGGCGTCGGCCGGGACCTCGCCGCGCGCCATCGCCCCGAGCAGCTGCTCGAGGGCGTCGGTGAACAGCGTCAGGCCGTCGAGGCCGACGATGTCGAGGGCGCCGCGCACCTGATGCAGGTGCGATTGCGCGAACTGCAGGCCGGCGGCTTCGCTGCCTGCGCAGCCGCGCTCGAGGATTTCGCGCGCGCGCCCCAGCGCGGCGTCGATCTCGCCCTTCACCCAGGTCAGCGGTCCCAGGTCCGGCTCGGTGGCGTGTGTCATGCTGTTCTTCCGGGCGACAGCCAGCGTGGTCAGACCTTGAAGCCCGAGACCGAGCCCTTCAGCTCCACCGCCAGCTCGGCGAGCTGGTCGATCGACACGGCGGTCTGGCGGGTGCCGAGCGAGGTCTGTTCGGTGACGGCGAGAATGTCCTTCATCGCCGCGGCGACGCGGCCGGCGGTCGCGGCCTGTTCCTGCACGTCGGCCGAGATGCGCTCGATCAGGCTGGCGGTTTCGGTGGAGACCTGGTCGATCTCGGCGAGCGCCTGGCCGGCGGCGTCGGAGAGCTGCGCGCCCTCGACCACGTTGCGGGTGGCGCTCTCCATCGCGCCCACCGCGTCCTGGGTGTCGGTCTGGATGGTCTTGACGATCGCGGCGATCTGCTTGGTCGCCTCGGCCGAGCGTTCGGCGAGGCGCTGCACTTCCTCGGCGACGACGGTGAAGCCGCGCCCGGCCTCGCCGGCGGTGGCGGCCTGGATGGCGGCGTTGAGCGCGAGCACGTTGGTCTGCTCGGTGATGTCGGAGATGAGCTCGACGATCTCGCCGATCTCCTGCGAGGATTCGCCGAGGCGCTTGATGCGCTTGGCGGTCTCCTGGATCTGGCTGCGGATGTCGTTCATGCCGCGGATGCTGTTCTGCACCGCGTCCGCGCCCTTGCGCGCGGACTCCAGCGAGCGCCGCGCCACCTGGGCGGACTGCAGCGCGCGCGCGGAGGAGTCGGTCATCGACTGCGCCATGCGCTCGGCGGTGGCGCCGGCTTCCTCGATCTCCTGCGACTGGCGGTCGGTGGCGGCGAGCAGCTCGGTCGAGGTACGGCGCGCCGACTCGGTGGCCGAGGTCACCCGCGTGGCGGCGTCGTTGATTCGGCGTACCAGCACCGAGAGCTCCTCGATGGTGTAGTTCACCGAGTCGGCGATCGCGCCGGTGATGTCCTCGGTGACCGTGGCGCGCACCGTGAGGTCGCCGTCGGCGAGGTCGCCCATCTCGTTCATCAGGCGCAGGATGGCCTGCTGGGTGAGGTTGCGCTCGTCCTCGGCCTGGCGGCGCTCGGCCTCCGAGGCGAGGCGGCGCGCCGCGGCGTCGGCGGCGTAGGCGCGCGCCATCTGCGCCAGCACGAACACGGCGAGCAGGGCGGCGAGCGCCGCGCCCGCATGCAGCGGACCGAAGCCGCCGGTGCGCCCGGCGAGCGCCGTGCCGAGGGCCGTGCTCGCGGCGAGCAGGGCGGGGGTGTTCGCCGCGAGGCCGGCGCTCGCGGCGTTCGCCTGCTGCAGCGCGCCCGCGTCGGCGCCGATGCGCTCGATCGCCTGGAGGATCGGTGCCGCGGCGGACCCGAGCGCGCGCAGGCTCTCGTCGAGGACGCTGCCGTTGCTCGGGCGTTCGAGTTCGGCCAGGCGCTGACGCAGCTGCTCGGCCTCGCCGGCGAGCACCTTGGCCGCCGCCGCCGGGTCTGCATCCGCGGAGAAAAGGGTGTTTGCCTGCAGGGTGGCGCGCTGGGCATGGAGCAGGAGGGCGTGGGCCGCACGCAGCGCAGAAGCGTCTCCGTTCATCGCCGCCACACGGCGACCGAACTGGTCGGCCGCGTCGGCGAGGGCGCCGCTGGCCGCGTTGATCGCGCGCACGGCAGCGCTGGTGCCGGCGAGCGGCGCGCCTTGGGCGGCAAGGCGCGCCGCCAGCGTGGCGTTCTTCTGCCACTCGGCGTCGAGGTCCTGCAGCAGGGGCCGCATGCTCGCGGGCAGCGGCGGCAGCGTGGCGCCGGCATGGCTGCCGCCCTGGCCGAGGGTCTGCAGCAAGCCGGCGAAGCGTGCCCGGGTCTGCTCGAGATCGGCGACCGCGCCGGGCTCGCCGAGGCGGGCGAGGCGGGCCGCCCTGGCCATCTGTCCGGGCAGCACCTGCAGTTCGCTCGCCGCGCCGAGCTGGAGCGCGGACAGGCTCGCATCCCGCGCCTGGTATGCGAGCAGTCCGGCGCTGATCGCCGTGCAGGCGACGAAGAGTCCGCCGAGCATGCCGAGGCGGCCGCCGGATCGAGCGGGGGGAGACGGAGTCTTGTTGGCGACCGTCTGCTCCGGCGCGGAGGTCTCGATGATCGTCTGGGCCTCGGTGCCGGCGCCGGGGGCCGGGGCTTTCTTGCCGAACGGGTTCAATGCCATGGTCGATGCTCGATTTTTCGGTCGGGTTCTTGCGGGGTGGATGCGTACGTCATTCCAGCCCGGCGTCGAGGAAGGCGGGCTGGGCGAGCAGGCGGGCGGGGTCGAGCTGCAGCCACGCGCGGCCCTGCATGTCGCGCAGGCGGCGTGCCACCCAGGGCGGGGCATCGCCGCCCGGGGCGGGCTCGAAGTCCTCGTGGCTGCGCAGGCCGCTCGAGGACGACACCAGCAGCGCGCTGTGGATGCCGTGGCGCGCACCGATCAGCAGCAGGCGCGCCCGCCCGCCGGCGCTGATCGGCGGCTGGCCGTTGAAGGCGGCGAAGTCGACCACGCCGTACAGGCTGCCGCGCACGTTGGCGAGGCCGCGGAACCAGGGGCGGGTGAGCGGCACCGCGGACAAGGGCGGCGGGGGCAGGATCTCGCCGGCCTCGGCGAGTTCGATCAACCAGTTGTCGCTGCCGCACTGGAAGCCGAGCAGGCCGCGGCGCTCGGCGCCGGCGGCCTCGGCGAGGCGACGGGCGAGGCGTTCCTGGAATTCGCGCAGGCTGCTGCGGGCCATCGAGCTCAGCCCATCGCCCGGATGCGGGCGAGCAGTTCGTCGTGGTCGACCGGCTTGACCAGGTAGTCGAGCGCGCCCTGGCGCATGCCCCAGATCTTGTCGGTCTCCTGGCCCTTGCTGGTGCACATGATGATCGGGATGTCGCGCGTCTCGTCATCGCGCGAGATCGTGCGCGTGGCCTGGTAGCCGTTCATGCCCGGCATCACCACGTCCATCAGGATGAGGTCGGGGTGGTCGCTGCGGCTGCGTGCGATGGCCTGCTCGCCGTTCTCGGCGGTCAGCACCTGGTAGCCGTTGCGGCCCAGCACCTCCTGGAGGGCGAGGCGTTCGACGGGAGAGTCGTCGACCACGAGAATCTTGCGGATCGGCATCGGTCGTCTCCGGCGTGGCTCAGCCTGCGCGCGCCGCATCGCCGCCGCGCCGTGCGTGGCTGGCGACCGCCCGCAACAGGCTGTCCTTGGTGAAGGGTTTGGTGAGGTATTCGTCGGAGCCCGCCATGCGTCCGCGCGCGCGGTCGAAGAGGCCGTCGCGCGAGGACAGCATGATCACCGGCGTGGGCGACAGGCGGGGGTTCTTCTTGATCAGCGCACAGGTCTGGTAGCCATCGAGGCGCGGCATCATGATGTCCACGAAGATGACGTCGGGGTGGTGGTCGGCGATCTTCGCGAGTGCGTCGAAACCGTCCTCGGCGAGGACGACCTCGCAGCCCGCCTGGGCGAGGAAGATCTCGGCGCTGCGGCGGATCGTGTTGCTGTCGTCGATGACCATCACCTTCAGGCCGGCAAGGTCCATGCTGTATTCCTGGTGGGTTGTCGGGCGGTGGCGTCCGGGCCTAGATCTCGACCATCTCGAAGTCTTCCTTGCGCGCGTTGCACTCGGGACAGGTCCAGTTCGGCGGAACGTCCTCCCAGCGCGTGCCCGGCGCGATGCCCTCGTCGGGCAGGCCCGACGCTTCGTCGTAGATGAAGCCGCAGATCAGGCACATGTAGGTCTTCCAGGGGGTATCGGCCATGTTCCAGCGTGACTCGAGGGTTGGGGGTAGAATCGACCGCCTATCTTAACGCATCCGCGCGCACCCCATCCGCGCTGCATTTCCACCTCCCATGCCGCTCGCCATTCCGGAAACTCCCCCCTGCGTGCTGTGCCTGTCGGCGGGTGACGCCACGGCCGGCGGAGGACTCGCGGCCGACATCCTGACCCTGGCGAGCATGGGCTGCCACCCGCTGCCGGTGCAGACCGCGGCGCTGGTGCGCGACACCCGCGGCATCGACGAGCTGTGGCCGGTCGCGCCCGAGCTGATCGCCATGCAGGCGCGCGCGGTGCTCGAGGACGTGCCGGTGGCGGCGTTCAAGCTCGGCTTCTGCGGCAGCGTCGAGAACGTCGCGGTGATCGCGGAGATCCTCGCCGACTATCCCGACGTTCCCCTGGTGGTCGAACCCGGCCTGCACGCCGCGGCGCTGCTCGGCGAGGCGGGCGAGGAGATCGCCGCGGCGCTCGCCGACCTGATCCTGCCGCAGACCACGCTGTTGGTGGCCGACCGCCACGAGCTGCTGCGCCTGACCGGCCTGGCCGGGGACGAGGCGGCCGAGTCCGACGAGGACGACGGTGGCGGGGGAGGCCAGGGCGAGACGGGTGGCGCCGAGCTCGACGAGGCGCTCGAGCGCCTGCTCGGCAACGGTACCGAATACGTGCTGCTCACCGGCGGCGGCGACCACGGCCCGCAGCTCGTCGACACCCTCTTCGGCAGCGAGGGCATCGTGCGCACCGACGCCGGCCCGCGCCCGGCCGCGCCCTGCCTGGGTGCCGGCACCACCCTCGCCGCCGCCGCGGTGGCAGCGATGGCGCACGGCATGGCGCTGCCCGAGGCGGTACGCGAGGCGCAGGAGTTTACCCGCCAGGCCCTGCGCCACGCCTATCGCGCCGGCATGGGGCGGGCGCTGCCCGACCGCTTCTTCTGGGCGCGCGGCAAGGGCGAGAGCGATGACTGAGCGTTTCCCGGCGCGCACGCTGCGCGGGCTCTACGCGGTCACCCCCGACGAACCCGACACCGGCCGCCTGCTCGCGCTCGCGCAGTCCGTGCTCGCCGGTCATCCGGCGCTGCTGCAGTACCGCAACAAGGGCGCCGACGCCGGTCTGCGCCGCGAGCAGGCGCTGGCGCTGCGCGACGCCTGCCGGGCCGCCGGCGTGCCCTTCATCGTCAATGACGACCTCGCGCTCGCGCTCGCCATCGACGCCGACGGAGCGCATCTCGGCCGCGAGGACGGCCCGCCCGCCGCGGCGCGCGCTGCGCTCGGCCCACAGCGCATCCTCGGTCTCACCTGCTATGCCGACTGGTCGCGCGCGACCGAGGGCGCCGAGGTCGGTGCCGACTACATCGCCTTCGGCGCGATGTTCCCCTCCACCACCAAGCCCCACGCGCCGCCCGCACCCTTCGCGCTCGTCGAACGCGCCAGGCGCGAGCTCGGCCTGCCGGTGGCGGCGATCGGCGGCATCACGCTGGAGCGTGCGCCGCAGGTGATCGCCGCGGGCGCCGACCTGCTCGCGGTGGTCGGCGACGTGTTCGGCGCGGCCGATCCGGCGGCGCGTGCGAGGATGTATCGCGCGCTGTTCTGAACCCCGCACCTCCCGCCCGACGACCCTACGCGGGCGGTAGCGCCCCATCCTGGCCGAGGGCCCGCATGCGGGGCGATCGCACGAATGCATGACCTGCCCGAGCGGAACCCGTGGGAGCGGGCCTGCCCGCGCAAGGGCGGCGTGCGGCGCTCCTGCGCGGGCAAGCCCCCCGGTGCAGAAGATGGGCACAGGCTGCGCCTTCATGCGACTGCGTCGAGCTTGTATGTGGCAATGCCAGTGCTATACCGGAATCATTCCATGGGTCTGGCGGATGTCATGTCGACCGGGCGTGAGCCTCCCGTCTCGCGAGTCCGCATGATGGCGGGTTGATCCGGCTTTGCCGCCTTCACGGAGGCTGCACGAATCGCAATCGGGTCGATGGAGGTGTCCGTGGTGAGGTGAGAAAGGGAGACGGTCATGGATGAAGAAAAATGGAAAAACCTGGAGGCTCTGATCACCGGCCTCGACAAGGTCGTCAAGGCTGCAGCGGTCAACACCCGAACCCGATCACTGGCTGATCGCGTTACCGCCTTGCAGAGCGATTTCGCCTCGGCCAGGGCGAGTGGCGACGCGACCATGCGCGATCACATCGAGATGGCGGTTCAGGAGTTGTGGGCAAATGTCGAGCGTTGGAGCGGCGTAGCACCGAAGAGGAAGATTTCGGAGTGGTTGGCAGACTTCAGCATTGCGGGGCTCATCGGGCTGGTCGTGCTCCTGGTTGTACTGGGCTTGCTTGTCGCCGGGATCATGTTGTTCACCTCCGCAGTTGGCTGGAAGGCGCTCATGGGCGTGGATGGCACACGACCCATCCTTACCGTGGCGGCGATCATTGCGACGCTGGCGTATGGCGGCGGGCTGATTTTCAGCGCTCTGTACTCCAACGAGGGGAAGTTCGAAGAACGTTTCAGGATGGCGCGCGAAATCTTTCTGGTGTTCTCGGGGGTATTTGCAACCATCGTCGGCTTTCATTTCGGAGCGGGCAACAATGGTACGGGCGGGGCCGGGGGGGTGGAAAATGTGCAACAACTCGAGCTTGATGTCCGGCGTGGCGCAAAGCCGGGCGAGCTCGAATTGTCGGTGACGGGGGGAACGCCTCCCTATACCGTCACAACGACGGGAACCAACATAAAGACAATCTCGCCCGCGCAATACGATAGGTCTCCCATCGTGATCGGCATCACGCGTGAAGACCCGGAAAAATCCTCGACGGTTTCGTTCTCCGTCGTCGATAGGGTGGGCACGAAGAAGCAGATCGAGCCGAAACGCGAGGTGCTCGACGCGCTTTTCGGCGGGCTGTCGGGCGCAGGCTCCGGGGCAGGCGGAGGTGGATGACCAGACGAGTCGCCGGGTCTCATCTCGCTGTCGTGCAACTGTGGTCATCCATCGACGTTTTCGGGCTCCGACAAGGGGCGTCACGTCAGGCTGGGCGTGATCGGTTCTCTGTGGTCGGCGGCCAAGGCGGGCGGCTCATGCGGACGCTCGCCGCGCAAGTCGTGTGAATGCCGGTGGTGGACCGGCTTGGCCTTGCGGCGCCACAATGCCGGCTTTCGCACGCAGCACAGGAACCCTCTGCCATGACCAGCCGTAACGAAGCCCTCTTCCAGCGCGCCCAGCGCAGCATCCCCGGTGGCGTAAATTCGCCCGTCCGCGCCTTCCGCTCGGTGGGCGGCACGCCGCGCTTCCTTGCGCGCGCCGAAGGTGCCCGGGTGTGGGATGCGGATGGCAAGGAGTACATCGACTACGTCGGCTCCTGGGGCCCGGCGATCGCCGGCCACGCCCACCCGGCGATCATCGAGGCGGTGCGCGAGGCGGCGCTGAAGGGCCTGTCCTTCGGTGCGCCCACCGAGAGCGAGGTCGACATGGCCGAGCTGATCTGCGCCATGCTGCCCTCGGTGGAGATGGTGCGCCTGGTCAGTTCGGGCACCGAGGCGACCATGAGCGCGATCCGGCTGGCGCGCGGCTTCACCGGCCGCGATGCGATCGTGAAGTTCGAGGGCTGCTACCACGGCCACGCCGACAGCCTGCTGGTGAAGGCCGGCTCCGGCCTGCTGACCTTCGGCAACCCGTCCTCGGGCGGCGTGCCGGCGGACTTCGCCAAGCACACCATCGTGCTCGACTACAACGACCTGCAGCAGGTCGAGGACGTGTTCAAGGCGCGCGGCGACGAGATCGCCGCGATCATCGTCGAGCCGGTGGCCGGCAACATGAACCTGATCAAGCCGCAGCCCGGCTTCCTCGAAGGCCTGCGCCGCATCTGCACCGAGTACGGCGCGGTGCTGATCTTCGACGAGGTGATGACGGGGTTCCGCGTCGGCCCGCAGGGCGTGCAGGGCCTCTACGGCATCACCCCCGACCTGACCACGCTCGGCAAGGTGATCGGCGGCGGCATGCCGGTGGGCGCCTTCGGCGGTCGTCGCGACATCATGGAAAAGATCGCCCCGCTGGGCAGCGTTTACCAGGCCGGCACCCTGTCGGGCAGCCCGGTGGCAGTGGCGGCGGGCATGGTGTCGCTGCAGCTGACGCGTGAGGCCGGCTTCTACGAGCGGCTGACGGCGAGCACGCAGCGACTGGTTGCGGGTCTCGCCGCGGCGGCCAAGGATGCCGGCGTCACGTTCAGCGCGGACTCGGTCGGCGGCATGTTCGGCGTCTATTTCGCCGACAAGGTGCCGGCCTCCTTCGCCCAGGTGATGGCTACGGACAAGGAGCGCTTCAACCGCTTCTTCCACGCCATGCTGGAAGCCGGCCACTACTTCGCGCCCTCGGCCTTCGAGGCCGGCTTCGTGTCGGTGGCGCATGGCGAGGCCGAGATCGACGCCACGGTGGCCGTGGCGCGCGCGGTCTTCGCCCAACTGGGCTGAGCCTTCCCGCAGGCCTGCGGAGCGGGCTCGCCCGCTCCTGGCGCCATATTCCTCACATCTCGCCCGTCAGAGCAGGAAAAGCGTCGCCAGCCCGAGGAAGATGAAGAAGCCGCCCGAGTCGGTGAGTGCGGTGATCATCACCGAGCCGCCGAGCGCGGGGTCGGCGCCGAGGCGCTGGCGCAGCATCGGGACCAGCACGCCCGCGCAGGCTGCCAGCAGGAGGTTCAGCGTCATCGCACCGGTCATCACCAGGCCGAGATCGACGTTGCCGTAGAGCCACCACGCCAGCACGCCGAGCAGTCCGCCCCACACCACGCCGTTGATCAGCGCCACGCCGAGCTCCTTGCGCAGCAGGCGGGTCATCGCCGAGGGCTCGACCTGGCCCATCGCGATCGCACGCACGATCATCGTCACGGTCTGGTTGCCCGAGTTGCCGCCGATGCCGGCGACGATCGGCATCAGCGCCGCGAGCGCGACCAGCTTCTCGATCGACTCCTCGAACAGGCCGATCACGCGCGAGGCCACGAAGGCGGTGACGAGGTTGATCGCCAGCCAGGCCCAGCGGTTCTTCACCGAGCTCCACACCGAGGCGAAGATGTCCTCCTCCTCGCGCAGGCCGGCCTGGGACAGGATCTCGGCCTCGGACTCCTCGCGGATGAAGTCCACCGCGTCGGCCACGGTGATGCGGCCGATCACCCGCCGCTCGGAATCGATCACCGGCGCCGACACCAGGTCGTAGCGCTCGAAGGCCTGGGCGGCGTCGTCGGCCTCGTCCTCGGGGGTGAAGCTGATCACCGGCTCGGAGCGCATCACCTCGGCCACGGTCTTTTCCGGGTCGCTGATCAGCAGCGTCTCCAGGGTCAGGATGCCCTCGAGGTGGTCCTCGCGGTCGACCACGAAGAGCTTGTCGGTGTGGTCGGGGAGTTCGTCGAAGCGGCGCAGGTAGCGCAGCACGACCTCCAGGGTGACGTCGTCGCGTACCGTCACCATGTCGAAGTCCATCAGCGCGCCGACGGAATCCTCCGGGTAGGACATCGCCGCGCGCAGCTGCTCGCGGCCCTCGCTGTCGAGCGACTGGAAGACGTCCTCGATGACCTCGGGCGGCAGGTCGGGGGCGAGGTCGGCGAGCTCGTCGGCATCCAGCGAACCTGCCGCCGCCTTGAGCTCCTCGGGGTCCATCGTCTCGATGAGCGACTCGCGTACCGCGTCGGAGACCTCGAGCAGGATCTCGCCGTCACGCTCTGCCTTGACCAGGTCCCAGACATAGAGACGCTCCTCGCGCGGCAGCGCCTCGAGGATGTAGGCGATGTCGGCCGGGTGCAGACTGTCGAGCTTGGCGCGCAGCCCGGCCTCGTGCTGCTTGTGCACGAGGTTCTCCACCAGCTCGTGGCGCGGCATGTCCTGGCGATGGACGAGACCCTCCACCACCTTCTGGCGGGCGAGCAGATCCTGCACCTCCTTGAGGTGCTGCTGGACGTCGTCGGCGTGGAGTTCTTCGGGCTCGGTCATCGCGCGCAAGGCCGGCGGAGGGGCAAGTCGCGAATTCTACGGACTCCCCCCCGCGCACGCGACCCCGATCATGTGACAGAAGGCGAAAAATCGGCGGAGGGCCATTCCCGCCCCTCGCGCCTTGCGCGTCGGGCTCAAGGCACCTGCGAATTCGCCATCCGCCGCTGCACCCGCGCCGCGTGCGCGGCCAGGCGGGGGCCGAAGGTCTTCTCGTAGCGCCGCGGGTTGGGCAGCATCACCGCCAGGCGCGCGGCCTCGGCCGGGCCCAGGCTGGCGGCCGGGCGGCCGTAGTAGTGGCGCGCGGCGGCCTCGGCACCGAACACGCCGTTGCCCCATTCGGCCACGTTCAGGTACACCTCGAAGATGCGGCGCTTGTCCCAGGTCGCCTCGATCATCAGGGTGATCGCCGCCTCCTGGCCCTTGCGCAGCCAGGAGCGCGAGGACGACAGGAAGAGGTTCTTGGCGAGCTGCTGGCTGATCGTCGAGCCGCCGGCGGTGACGCGGCCCTCCTCGGCGTTGCGCTCCAGGGCGCGCTCGATGCCCTCCCAGTCGAAGCCGTCGTGGTCGAGGAAGCGATCGTCCTCGGCAGCGACTACCGCGCGCTTGAGGTGGATCGAGATGCGCTCGTAGGGCACCCATTGCTGGCGCAGTTCGGCCCGCGGGTCGGCTTCGCGCAACTCGGCGAGGCGGATGCGCATGAAGCTCGTGCTGCCGGGATCGAAGCGGCTCCACCACACCACCTGGGTCAGCAGCACCGCCTGCCAGAACAGCGCCAACAGCAGCGCGACACCCAGCCCGCGGGCGACCCAGCCGAGGATGCGGCGCGGCGCGGGGATCGGCACGCTGGCCTCAGCCGGCTTCGATGAGCTGGCGCAGCTCGGCCAGCACCGGCGCGGAGTCGGGGCGCACGCCGCGCCACAGCGCGAAGCTCTCGGCGGCCTGCTCGACCAGCATGCCCAGCCCGTCGGCCACCCGCGCCGCACCGTCGGCGAGCGCGGCGCGCAGGAAGGGCGTGTGGCCGCGGCCGTACATCATGTCGTAGGCGAGCGCGCCCTGGGCGTAGAGGCCGGGCGGCAGCGGCGGCAGTTCGCCGGACAGGCTGGCGGAGGTGGCGTTGATCACGAGGTCGAAGCGCTGGTCGGCGAGCGCCTCGAAGCCGCAGCCCTCGATGCGCACCGTGCCGGCGTGGGCGGCGAAGGCCTGCGCCAGCTCCACCGCCTTGTGCGCCGTGCGGTTGGCGATGCACAGGTCAGCGGGTGCGGTGTCGAGCAGCGGCAACAGCGCACCGCGGGTGGCGCCGCCGGCGCCCAGCAGCAGGATGCGCCGCCCGCGGGGCGGGCAACCGAGATGGCTCGCGAGGTCGCGCACCAGGCCGGCGCCGTCGGTGTTGTCGCCGAGGATGCCGTCCGTGCCGAAGGCGAGCGTGTTGACCGCACCGGCCGCCTCGGCACGCGGCGTGCGGCGGTCGGCGAGGGCGAAGGCCTCGAGCTTGAAGGGCACGGTGACGTTGAGGCCGCGCCCACCCTCGGCGCGAAAGCGCGCCACCGTCGCGGCGAAATCGTCGAGCGGGGCGAGCAGGGCCTCGTAGGTGAGCGCCTGCCCGGTCTGGCGAGCGAACGCGGCGTGGATCCAGGGCGACTTGCTGTGGGCGATCGGGTTGCCGACGACGGCGTAACGGTCCATGGGCGGGGTCTCAGTTGGCGCGCACCTGGTCGCTGTTGGTGAAGGTCCACGTGCGGGTGATCTCGATCACGTCGTAGTCCTTGCGGATATCGGGTGGGAAGGGGGCGTAGGGCGCGGCCATCTTGACGATGCGCAGCGCGGCGTCGTCGAGCACCTTGTGGCCCGAACTGCGATGCACGCCCATCCGCTCCACCGTGCCGTCGGAGCGGATCGTCACCGACAGCAGCAGGCTGCCGTAGAGCCGGCCGCGCGCCGCATCGGGGTAGTTCAGCGTGCCGATGCGCTCGACCTTCTGCCGCCAGTCCTCGACGTACTGCGCGAAGCGGTATTCCTGCGCGCGCGCGCCGATGAACTTCTTGCGCGGACGCTTGGCGAGTTCCTTGAGGTCGCGGTCGATCTGGGCCTCGATGCGGGCGACCGCGGCGGCGCTGTCGAGCAGGTCGAGGCCGCTGATCTCGCGCTGCGGCTCGGGTGTCGGCGTGGGCTGCTCGGCCTTCTTGGGCGCCGCGGCGACCTTGGCAGGGGCCTTGTCGCGAGTGATCACCTGCTTCTGTTCGCGCACCGGCTCGGGCGTGCGGCGCTTGGCCTCGACCAGGGCGTCGCCGTCCTGGCGGTTGGGCTGCGGTGGCAGCGGTGTGCTCGCGCGCACCTCCTGCTCGGTGTTGCCGCCGGCATCGACGTTGGCCTGCGCGAGCACCTCGGCCTTGTCGGGTGCCCGGGCGTGGCGGGCGTTGACCAGCACCACTTCCAGACCCTTGTCGCGCGCGGGCTTGGCCTCGGGCAGGCGGAAGTGGATCAGCAGCAGCAGCGCGTGCAGGCTGATCGAGATGACGAAGGCCGCCACCAGCAGCGGTCCGCCGAAGCGCCGCAGGCGCCCGCTCCAGGCCCCCGGCAGGGCGCCGGCGGGCAGGACGGGGGCGGCGGGCGGAGTCATGCGCAGATCACGCGAAACCGAAGCCGGCCTCGTCCACCGTCTCGGGATCGGGTTCGGCGAGCGTCTGCACGAAGCGTGCCTCCACCTCGACGTCGAGCAGGTCGGTGCGCTCGACGACGAGCTTGACCCGGCTGCCGGGCATCTGCAGCGGCATCGAGGGTACGCGGATCACCAGCGGAATCTCGGCGAGGCGCACCACGTTCTCGCGCAGCACCGTGGCCTCGACCTCGCCGCGGCCGTGCTGGCGCAGCCAGCGCAGGCACCAGTAGCGCTCCATGCCGCGCTGGAACTCGGCGTACTCGGCGTAGGTGAGCTCGAAGTCGCGCATCGCCGCCATCAGCTCGGCCGACTTGGGCGCGAACGCGGGCGGGGTGCCCTGCAGCACCGAGATGATCTGCCACTGGTTCACCAAGTCGACGTAGCGCCGCAGCGGCGAGCTCGACCACGCGTAGCAGTCCACCCCGAGGCCTTCGTGCGGCGCGGCGACCGTGGTCATGCGCACCTTGCCGCCGCCCTGGGCGCGATACAGGCCGGGGATGCCCGAGGTATCGAGCAGCTTGCCCCAGGTCATGTTGGCGTGGATCATCAGCTCGGCGACGAGCTTGTCCATCGGCGAGCCGCGCAGGCGCCGGCCGATGCTGACGCGTCCCGGGCCGTCCGCGGTCTCCTCGGTCCAGTCCACGCTGAAGCCGAAGTCGATGCGGTCCTCGTTGCCGGCGGCCTTGCCGCGTCCAGCCTCGAGCACGGTGGCGAGGTCCCACAGCAGGGTCAGTTCGCGCTTCCACTGGAAGTCGGGGCCGCCGTTGTGGACGGTGTCGTCGTTGAACACCGGCTCGATGTCGTGGTGGCGCAGGTTGGCCACGATCGGCACGAGCTCGACCCGGCTCTCCTGGTGGACGATCGCCAGCCCCGGGGTGATGTCGAGGTAGAGCGACACCGCCGGACAGTCGCGGCCCTCGCCGAGGGTGAAGGTCTGCACGATCTCGTCGGGCAGCATGGTGATCTTGTTGCCCGGCATGTAGACGGTGGACAGGCGCCGGCGCGCGACCGCGTCGAGCGTCGAGCCGCGCGCGAAGCCGAGCGCGGGTGCGGCGATGTGGATGCCGATGCGCCAGCCGCCCTCGGCGCGCGGCGTCACCGAAAAGGCGTCGTCGATCTCGGTGGTGGAGGCGTCGTCGATCGAGAATGCGGCAACCTCGGCACGCGGCAGCGCGGTCGGCAGCACGGGGGGCTCGATGGCGGGGAAGGCGGTGCCTTCGGGGAAGTGCTCGAAGAGGAAGCGGTTGTAATGGAAGTCGTAGCTCGAGGCGAGCGCACCGCAGGCCAGCAGCAGGCGCGCGGCCGACAGCCCGCTGTCGACGCAGGCGGCTTCGAGCGCCTTGATCTCTGGGCGGTTGCGGTCGGGGCGGTAGAGCGCCTGCGGCAGCAGCGCGGCGAGCTCGGGCGGCAGGCGCCCGGCGACCAGTTCGGCGCGCATGTGCTCGATCGCGGCGGCCTGCTGGCGCTTTTTCTCGAGGCCGGCGAGCGCGGCCTGGAGGATGTCGGCGGGGGCCTTGCGGAAGCGCCCGCGTCCCTTGCGGTGGAACCAGATCGGCGCCGAGTGCAGGCGCAGCAGCAGGGCGGCCGATTCGACCGCGTTCGGAACATGGCCGTGATATTCGGCGGCGAAGTCGGCGAAGGCGAACTCGTCGTCGCCGCACACTTCCCAGAGGAATTCGACGTCCAGGCCTTCGGCCTCGGCCTCGGCGCGCGCGAGCAGGTCGGAAGGCCCCGGCTCGCGGAACTCCATCAGCACATGGGCGCGCTTGAGCTTCACCCGCTTGCCGTGGGTGTTCTCGACCTGCAGCGTGGCGTCGTTATCGGCGAGGATGGTTCCGGCCTTGAAGGCCCCGTCCTCTTCATACAGCACGAACATCGGCATCCGCCTGAAGAAAGCAAGCGCGCTAGTTTACTGGATTCGGGCCGCCGGCCCTATCGCGGGGTGCGAATGAGGGGGCGATGCCGCGCGGGGGGCGATCCGGAGCGGCTCCGGTCGGGGCTGGCACCGATTCGGTGCGGCTCCAGTGCGGTGCGGTTCGGCGTCGGCGTGGTTCGGAGTCGGTGCGGCTTCGATTCGGCCGCGGGGCCGGGGTGGCGGGGGCCGCCTGCACTCGCGGCCCCTCGCTGCGCTCGGGGCTTCCCGCGGTGGAGGACGCCGCGGGGGCGGCGACGCAAACTCGTCGCTGCGCGCCTCGGACATGCGTCGCCTTGTTTCCCCCGCGACGCCCTCCACCTCGGCGCTCCTGAAGTTGGCCCCCGCCATCCCCTGCCCCGCGGCCTCGCGCATTCGGGGCCGATCGCGCCGGCAGCGAGCCGTGGCACCGGGGTGCGCCGTAGGAGCGACGCAAGTCGCGATCCTGGCGGGGATGCGACCGCCGACGCTGCCATTGGGTGCCCCGTCGATCGGCGAGGCCGTCACCCGACGCGGCTGGCGCGCACCGCTTCCGTCAGCGGGCTCGCCGCGCCGTCCGCCGCCCGGCCCTGACCATGTCCGCGGAATACACCGCGAGCGCGAGCCAGATGAGCGCGAAGCCGACGAGCTGGGTGGTGTCGAAGGGCTCGCGGAAGAGCAGCACCGCGACCAGGAAATTGAGGCTGGGCGCGATGTACTGCAGGAAGCCGACGGTGGCCAGCGGCAGGCGGCGGGCGCCGACCGCGAACAGCATCAGCGGGATCGCGGTGATCACGCCAGTGAGCGGCAGCAGCCATTCGGCCGGGTTGCCGCTGCCGAAGGCGAGGCTGCCCTGGGCGTGCAGCCACAGCAGCCAGGCGAGCGCGAGGGGCGCGACGACGAGCGTCTCGATGAAGAGTCCGCCCACGGCGTCCACCGGGGCGCGCTTGCGCAGCAGGCCGTAGAGGCCGAAGGTGCCGGCGAGGAAGAGCGGGATCCACGGCAGGCTGCCGAGCTGCCAGACCCGCCAGGCCACGCCGGCGCAGGCGATGCCCACCGCGGCGGCCTGCAGCGGGCGCAGGCGTTCGCCGAGGAAGATCGCGCCGAGCGCCACGCTGACCAGCGGGTTGATGAAGTAGCCGAGGCTGGCCTCGAGCAGGCGCCCGGCGTCGATCGCCCAGATGAAGACCAGCCAGTTGCTGCTGGTGAGCAGCGAGGTGAGCGCGAGCAGGGCGAGCAGGCGGGGCTGCCGCAGCACGGCGCCCACGCGTTCGAAGCCGCCGGTGAAGCGCAGCGTGGCCAGCATCAGCGCGAGCAGCAGCGCCGACCACAGCACGCGGTGGGCGACGATCTCGAAGGGCGGCACGCTGCCGAGGGCGCGGAAGTAGAGCGGCGCCAGACCCCAGGTCACGAAGGCGGCGAGGGCGGCGAACATGCCCTGGCGCACGGCGCGGGTGTCGCCTTCGACTGCGGAAGCGGGGAGTGCCGCGGTCGGTGCGCGGGTTTGGAAGCGGGACAAGTCGGGATCCGGACGGGGCAGGGGGTGGAAGGAGGAAGGCGGGCGCGCCGGGAAATCGGCGGCGGGCCGCAGTGCGGCCCCCGGCCGCGCGGGCGGCAGGGCTCGGCCCGGGGGGGGTCAGCCCGGCCGGCGGGCGCTCGCCACCAGGGTCAGGGCCGGCACCAGGAAGCCGCCGCGGCCGTCGTCGCAGCGGTGATCGGCGAGGTCGTCCGCGACCGCCGCGCGCAGGTCCGCCTGGATGGGCTCGGGCAGGCGGCCGAGCGCCTCCGCGGCACCGCCGGCGAGGTCGAGGAAGGCCTGCCAGTAGGCGTCGGCGTCGGCGAAGTGGCAGGAGAAGGTGCAGGGGCGGATGTCGATGTCGTCGAAGCCGGCCGCCGCGAGCGTGGCGGACAGCACTTCCGCCTCGCCGTAGCGGAACACCGAGGGGCGCGACACCTTGGGCGGCGGCAGCAGGCGGGCGATGGTGTCCTGAGCGCGGTGGATCAGCGGCACGGACTCGCGCACGCCCCACACCGACAGTGCCACCCGTCCGCCGGGCATGAGCACGCGGTGCATTTCGGCGAGCGCGCGCTCGGGGTGCGGGAAGATGAACAGCGCCAGCCCGGCGAGCACGCGGTCCATGCTGGCGTCGGCGAGGCACAGCTGTTCGGCGTCGGCGGCGGCGAAGCACGGAGCGTCGGCGTGTTCGCCGCAGCGACGCGCGCCTTCGGCGAGCATGCCCTCGGCGATGTCGGTGGCGAGCACGCTGCCGCCGGGGGCGACGCGCAGCGCGGCCTGGCCGGCGAGCAGGCCGGGGCCGCTGGCGAGGTCGAGCACGCGCTGGCCGGGGGCGAGCGCGGCGGCCTCGAGCAGGGCTTCGGCGAGTTCGGCGCGCAGGTGGGCGCCTTCGGCGTAGCGCGCGGCGATGCGGTTGAAGCCGGCGCGCTCCATGGCCTTGAAGCGGCGGGCGTCGAAGCCGGGCTTGGCGGGATCGGCGGGACGGCTCATCGGCGGCGCTCCGTGTTCGGGTGGGTCAGGGGCGGGGATCGCGCAGCCCCGCGTAGGCGATCACCTCGTCCAGGTAGTCGTTCCAGCGCGAGAAGCCGTGGTCACCGCCTTCGAGCACGGTCTGGCGGGCGCCGGCGTATTTCTGCACCGCGTGGCGGTAGTCGAGCACCTCGTCGCCGGTCTCCACCAGCAGCCAGAAGCGCTCCGGCCGGGTGATCGTCGGCACCTCGATCGCGCGCAGCTCGTCGATGTGGCCGCGGGTGAATTCGAAGCGCTCGCCGGTGTAGAGGTTGTCCTGCACGCCGACATAGGCCTCGAGCGAGAGCGGCGCGACCACGGCCGGATTGATCAGCACCGCGCGCAGGTCGTGGCGCTCGGCGAGCCAGGTGGCGTAGTAGCCACCGAGCGAGCTGCCGACCACGGTGGGCTCGAGGCCGGCGGCGCGGATGCGCGCGATCTCCGTTTCGGCGAGCGCGATCGCGGCGCGCGGCGACACCGGCAGCTGCGCGCACCAGAAGCGTTCGGCCAGGCCGCGCTCGACCATGCGTTCCTTCAGGGCGCGCGCCTTGATCGACGCCGGGGCGGAACGGAAGCCGTGCAGGTAGAGGATCATCGTGCTGCCTCGATCATGGCTCGGACCACTCGACCCAGCCGAAGTACCAGGTGGCGAGCACGAAGATGCCGAAGACGATGCGGTACCAGGCGAAGGCGACGAAGGTGTGGTTGGAGATGAACTTGATGAAGCTCTTCACCGCCCACATCGCGGCGACGAAGGAGGCGATGAAGCCGACCGCGAACACCGGCAGGTCTTCCACCCGCAGCAGCGCCCAGTTCTTGTACAGGTCGTAGGCGGTGGCGGCGAACATGGTCGGGATCGCCAGGAAGAAGGAGAACTCCGCCGCCGTCTTGCGCGACAGGCCGAAGATGACGCCGCCCATGATGGTCGCGCCCGAGCGCGAAGTGCCCGGGATCATCGCCAGCGCCTGGGCGAAGCCCACCTTGAGCGCGTCTGTCCAGCGCAGTTCATCCACCGAATTCAGGCGCGGGTGGTAGGCGCGCTTTTCCACGTAGAGGATGATCAGGCCGCCGACCACCAGCGCGGTGGCCACCGTGATCGGGTTGAACAGCAGGCCCTTGATGGTGGAGTGGAACATCAGCCCGAGCACCGCCGCGGGCAGGAAGCCGATGAACAGCAGCCAGACGAAGCGCTGCGCGCTCGGTTCGGTGGTGATCCCGCTCGCGACCTTGATCAGGCGCTCGCGATAGTCCCAGCACACGGCGAGGATGGCGGCGAGCTGGATGACGATCTTGAACACCTTGCTGGTGTCGTCGTTGTAGCCGAGCAGGTCGCCCAGGATGATGAGGTGGCCGGTGGAGGACACCGGGAGGAATTCGGTCAGGCCTTCGACGATGCCGAGGACGAGCGCGACGAGGAGGAGGGAGAGGTCCATGCGGCCGGGCTGGAAGTGGGGGAAGGGTGGAAGGATCGGAGGCCGGATTATAGCCGGCGGGATGTTGCACCGCAGGGTAGGTTTGCCCGCTCAGGTCGCCGTCATCGCTTCGAGGGTGGCGAGAAAAAGCAGGGCATGCTCGCGGTCGGTGCCGCACATCTCGGCGCCGGGGCGCAGGCTGGCGCACACCGCCGGCCGACGCGGGTCGCCGAACAGGCGGCAGTGCCCGGCCTCGTCGAGCTGCACGCAGCGCACACCCGCGGGTTTGCCGTCCGGCATGCCGGGGATGGGCGAGGAGATCGAGGGCGCGATGCAGCAGGCGGCGCAGCCGGGGCGGCAGTCCATGCCTCAGCCGGCGCTCGGCGCCGCCCACCAGGCGAGGATGGCGTCGAGCGTGGGCTCGAGCAGCACGCCCTCGCCACCGGTGAACTCCTTCCACTCGGGGAGGAAGCGCTCGCCTACCGCCGTGAGCAGGGGTACGCCGGCCACGACCGTCTCGGCCATTTCGTCGCGCAGGCCGGCGCCCGACACTTCCTGCGCGCCGAACTTGTTGATGATGACCAGCTCGACGCCGCGCTCGATCGCGCCGCGCACCGCCATCGAGCCTTGCGCGAGCGCGTCCGGGTCGACCCGGCAGGAGATCGAGCCGCGGCCGAGCTCCTGCGACAGCGGGATGCTCTCGCCGGTCTCCAGGTTCTCGAGCTGCATCGCGCAGGGGTCCTCGATCACCGTGGCGATGTCGTGCTGCAGCACGCCGCCCAGGCGCACGCCACGCTCGCCCAGGGCGCGCGCGGCGCGGGCGAGCAGGGCCTCGATGTTGTCGGTGGGCTTGTAGACGACGGCGGCGATGGCGTGTGCGGGCATGGTCGGGCTCGGCGGGCGGCTCGTTCGTGGATGGGCCTCATTGTCGCACTGCGGCGCCAACAAGGCGAAGATGCGGGAGATAATGCGCGGCTCGACGAAGCCGAAACGGATCCATGAGGGCTGAACACAAGGGCGCGCGCCGCCCGTCCGCGCTGCCGAACTTCGATGACTGTCTGAGCGGCGACCGCCCGCGCCTGCGCCGCATGGCGCGCGACCTCTCCCACCCGCCACGCGCGGACGAGCGCGCCACGGCGCAGCGCCTGCGCCTGCAGGCGGACTTCGATGCCCTGCTCGAACGCTCGCGCGCCGCGCTGCGCGCACGCCGCGCCGCCTTGCCGGTGCCGGACTTCCCGCCCGAGCTGCCAGTGTCCGGGCGCCGCGACGAGATCGCCACGGCCCTCGCCGCCCACCAGGTCATCATCGTGTGCGGCGAGACCGGCTCGGGCAAGACCACCCAGCTGCCGAAGATCGCGATGACGCTCGGCCGCGGCGTCGCCGGCCTCATCGGCCACACCCAGCCGCGTCGCCTGGCCGCACGCGCCACCGCGAGCCGCATCGCGCAGGAGCTCAAGAGCCCGCTCGGCGAGGTCGTGGGCTACAAGATCCGCTTCACCGACAAGACCGGCGAGCGCAGCCACGTCAAGCTGATGACCGACGGCATCCTGCTCGCCGAGACCCAGACCGACCCGCTGCTCGCCGCCTACGACACGCTGATCATCGACGAGGCGCACGAGCGCAGCCTCAACATCGATTTCCTGCTCGGCTACCTGAAGACCCTGCTGCCACGCCGGCCGGATCTGAAGGTGGTGGTGACCTCGGCGACGCTGGATGCCGAGCGTTTCGCCCGGCACTTTGCCGATGCCGCGGGCAAGCCGGCGCCGGTGATCGAGGTGTCGGGCCGGTTGTATCCGATCGAGATGCGCTACCGGCCGGTGGAGAGCGAGGAGATTGACCCCGCCGCGGCCGCGCGCAGCGCCGCCAAGGGTGGCAGGGAGGCCGCCAAGGACAGGAGCCGCGACCTCATGGACGCGCTGGTCGATGCGGTCGACGAGGCCCAGCGCTGCGGCCCGGGTGACGTGCTGGTTTTCCTGCCCGGCGAGCGCGAGATCCGCGAGGCCGCCGAGGCGCTGCGCAAGGCGCACCACCTGCCCGGCACCGAGATCCTGCCGCTGTTCGCGCGCCAGTCGGCGCAGGAGCAAGCGCGCGTGTTCTCGGCCTCCAACGGCCGCCGGGTGGTGCTGTCGACCAACGTCGCCGAGACCTCGCTGACCGTGCCGGGCATCCGCTACGTGGTCGACACCGGACTCGCGCGCATCAAGCGCTACTCGCCGCGCAACAAGGTCGAGCAGCTGCAGGTCGAGAAGATCGCCCGGTCGGCCGCGCAGCAGCGCGCCGGGCGCTGCGGTCGTGTCATGGACGGCATCTGCATCCGCCTCTACGACGAGGACGACTTCAACCGCCGCCCGGCGCACACCGATCCCGAGATCCTGCGGTCGTCGCTCGCCGGCGTGATCCTGCGCATGAAGGCCCTGAAGCTCGGCGCGGTGGAGGACTTCCCCTTCATCGACGCGCCCGGCGCGCGCCTGATCGGCGACGGCTACGCGCTGCTGGCCGAGTTGGGCGCGGTCAGCGACGACGATGAACGCAAGCTCACCCCGACCGGCGTCGAGCTCGCCAAGCTGCCGCTCGACCCGCGCATCGGCCGCATGATCCTGGCCGCGCGCGACCGTGGCGCGCTCGCCGAGTTGCTGGTGATCGCCGCCGCGCTGTCGGTGCAGGACCCGCGCGAGCGCCCGCAGGACAGCCCGGGTGCCGCCGACCAGGCGCACGCCAGGTTCCGCGGCGGGGAGCAGGATCAGAAGTCCGAGTTCCTGTGGTACTGGCACCTGTGGAAGGCCTGGGACGAGGTCCAGCGCCACGAGTCCTCCAGCAAGCAGAAGGCCTGGTGCAAGAAGCACTTCCTCAACTACATGCGCATGCGCGAGTGGCGCGATGTGTTCGCCCAGCTCCACACCCTGTGCGCCGAGCACGGATGGAAGGAGAACGAACAGCCGGCGAACTACGAGGCGATCCACAAGGCGCTGCTCGCCGGGCTGCTCGGCAACATCGGCTGCAAGGTCGAGGATGCCTCGGGGCCGCAGGCCGGCGCCTACCTCGGCGCGCGCGGGATCAAGTTCTGGCCGCACCCGGGCTCCGCGCTGGCGAAGAAGGCCGGAAAGTGGATCATGGCCGCCGAGCAGGTCGAGACCAGCCGCTTGTTCGGGCGCTGCATCGCGCGCATCGAGCCGGAGTGGGTGGAGGAGGTCGGCGGCCACCTGATCAAGCGCCAGGTGTTCGAGCCGCACTGGTCGAAGGCGTCCGGCGCGGTGCGCGCCTGGGAGCGCGGCACGCTGTACGGACTGGTGATCTATCCGCGCCGCGGCGTGGCCTATCGCGACATCGACCCCGCGCTGTGCCGCGAGCTCTTCATCCGCGAGGGCCTGGTGCAGGGCGAGATCGCCGAGGGGCCGGCGCGCGCGATGGCCTTCCTCGCCCATAACCAGCGCCTGGTGGCGGAGATCGAGCGCCTCGAGCACAAGTCGCGCCGCCCCGACGTGCTGGTGGACGAGACCCTGATCGAGGCCTTCTACGACAGCAAGCTCCCCGCGGAGGTCTGCGACCTGGCGGGGCTGGAGGCGTGGCGCAAGCAGGCGGAGAAGGCCGAGCCCAAGCTGCTGCATCTGTCGCGCGAGCAACTGATGCGCCACGACGCGGAAGGGGTGACCACCGACCGTTTCCCGCCGACGCTGGAGGTGCTCGGGCAGAAGTTGAAGCTCGCCTATCTGCACCAGCCTGGCGAGGCCGACGACGGCGTGACGCTCGCGGTGCCGCTGGCGATGCTCAACCAGATCCCCGCCAACCGCTGCGAGTGGCTGGTGCCGGGCCTGCTCGAAGAGAAGGTTGCGGCGCTGATGAAGACCGTGCCGCAGAAGCACCGCCACCGCCTGCAGCCGGTGGCCGAGAGCGCGGCGGCCTTCATGGCGGTCTTCGAGGCCGGCGAGTTCGACACCGACGAGCCGCTGCTGAAGATGCTGCAACGCTTCGTGGAGGAGCGCGTGCAGTTGAAGCTGCCGCTGGAGAGCTTCCGCCCGGAGAACCTGAAGCCGCACTGCTTCATGAACTTCCGCGTGATTGACGAGCACGGCCGCTTGATGGGGCAGTCGCGCAACCTGATGGAGCTGCGTGCGCGCTTCCGCGAGCAGGTGGCGGCGCGCTTCTCGGCGGCGAAGATCGGCGGCGCGCTCGCGGGGGCGCTGTCGGTGGTGGGCGTCGGGGGCGCGGGTGGTGGCCAAGGCGTCGGTGCCGGCGGAGCGGGCGTCAGCGCGCGGGGGGGCGGATCCGACTCCGTTGCGGGCGAGGTCGCCGGCCGTGCGCGCTCCGGCGCGGATGCGCGTGATGCCGCGGCGGATGTGGGTGGCCGTGCCGGGGCGGGGCAGCCGGGGGGCAAAGGGAGCGGCAAGGCGGCGGGCGACGCGGCAGGCCGGAGCGCTGCGCCTGCCGAACTCCCGGCGCAGGTGCTGTCCGGCTTCACTGCGTGGACTTTCGGCGCCCTGCCCGAGTTGCTCGAGGTGCGCGTCGCCGGCCGCGAGGTGATCGGTTTTCCTGCGCTGCACGACGACGGCGACAGCGTCTCGTTACGCCCCCACGACACGCCCGAGGAGGCGTCGCGCGTGCATCGCCGCGGCCTCGCCCGCCTGTTCGCGCTCAACCTCAAGGATCAGGTGCGCGCGGTCGAGCGTCTGCCCGGCTTGCGCGAGCTCGCGCTGCAGTACATGGGCTTCGGCACCGAGGCCGAGCTGAAGGCGCGCCTGATCGAGGCGACGCTGGGCCGCTGCTGCCTGCTCGAGCCTTTGCCTACGGATGCCGACGCGTTCGCGAAGCGCTGCGCCGAGGCCAAGTCGCGGGTGAGCCTGGTTGCGCAGGAGTTCATGCGCCTGACCGGCCAGCTGCTGGTCGAGCATGCGGCGCTGCAGAAGCGCCTGTCCGGGCTGAAGACCTTTCCCGAGGTGGTGGCCGATATCCAGGGCCAGCTCGGTGCGCTGCTGCCGAAGGACTTCCTCGTCGCCTTCGAGTGGGACAAGCTGGCGCACTTCGCACGCTATCTCAAGGGTGCCGCGGTGCGGCTCGACAAACTCCGCAACAATCCGGCGCGCGACGCCCAGGCCATGGCGGAGTGGAAGCAGCTCGCCCAGGCCTGGGAGCGCGAGCGCCTCGCCCGCCGGCGCGCGGGCGTGGAAGATCCGGCGCTGGAAGAGTTCCGCTGGCTGCTGGAGGAGTTGCGCGTGGGCTTGTACGCGCAGGAGCTTAGGACGCCGATGCCGGTGTCGGTGAAGCGTCTGCAGAAGATCTGGGAGAGCCGGCCGCGCTGAGTCGCGCGACCGGCTCGGCCGGGCGTGCCGTCAGGGGAGTGAGGCCGCGCCCTGCGAACGGGGATGGAGCGGGGGGTGTTCAGCGCAGCGGGATCACCAGCGGCGGGATATCCACGCCGATGACCACGGCGGGCGAGCGGCTGTAGCTGTAAGAGCGGTAGGGGCGCTCGTAGTAGTGGTTGTGGATCTCCGCCTCGCGGTAGTAGCGCGGGCGTTCACGGATGATGACCTTCTCGCGATACACCGTGCGCTCGTCCCAGTGGCGGCGATGATCGTGCTTGTAGTGGTGCTTGTGGTGGCCCCAGCGCGGGCCGCGGTCGTCCCGGTCGGCGTAGGCGGCAGGCGCGGCAGCGGCGAGGACGCTGCCGCAGAGCAGGGCGGTGGCGATCTTGCGGGTCAGGGTCGTGTTCATGGTCTGCCTCGTTCGATTTCTTCGTTGCAGGGCAGGGCCCCGGTGATCCGGATACTAGGCGAGGCGGACGCCACGAGGCAGTCGCAGAGTGTAAGCGGGCTTTTGCAACCGCGCTCCCGACTTCCGGGCTTCTTCAGTGTCTTTGATTTTCCGGGTTTTCTTGTTAGACTGGCGAGCTTCCCTTGCTCCACCGGACCGCATGCCGGGGGGCTGCAACAACCAACCGCAAGGAGTTTGCATGCGACATTATGAAATCGTCTTCATCGTGCACCCGGACCAGTCCGAGCAGGTGCCGGCGATGGTCGAGCGCTACAAGTCCATCGTGACCACCCGCAACGGCCAGATCCACCGCCTGGAAGACTGGGGGCGCCGCCAGATGGCCTACCCGATCCAAAAGGTGCACAAGGCCCACTACGTGCTGATGAACATCGAGTGCGACGGCGAGACGCTGGCCGAACTCGAGCACTCGTTCAAGTTCAACGACGCCGTGCTGCGTCACCTCACCATCAAGATGAAGAAGGCCGTCACCACGCCTTCGCCGATGATGAAGGAAGAGAAGTCGCGCTCGATGAACATCGGTGCCGACGACGCCAAGCCGGCCGACAGCGAAGCCGCTGCCGCCTGAGTTGCCTGAGCCGGGTCTGAACGAACTGCGCCTCGATGCGCGCGTGGCCGAAGTGCTGCCGCTGCGTCGAACCCCTGCCGGAATACCGGTCGCCAGCTGTGTGCTGGCGCACGAATCGAAACAAGTCGAAGCGGGCCTGACCCGCGAGGTTTCGGTGGAAGTGCAGGCGGTGGCGCTGGGCGATCTGGCGGCGGTGCTGGCTGTGGCGGTTCCCGGGAGTGCGCTGCGCGCCACCGGATTCCTCGCCGCGAAGAGCCTGCGCAGCCGAACTCCGGTTCTGCACCTGAACACTATCGAATTTCTCGAAGGAAACTGAAAATGGCCTTCAAGCCCAAATCCAAGTTCAAGAAGAAGGACGATCGCGGCGGTCGTGGTCTGTTCAAGCGTCGCAAGTTCTGCCGCTTCACCGCGGAGAAGATCGAGGAAGTCGACTACAAGGATGTGGACATCCTCAAGGACTTCATCACCGAAAACGCCAAGATCATGCCGGCGCGCATCACCGGCACCAAGGCGGGTTACCAGCGTCAGCTGTCGGTCGCGGTCAAGCGCGCCCGCTTCCTGGCCCTGATGCCTTACACCGACCTGCACCAGTAAGAGGAGAACGAACCCATGCAGATCATTCTTCTCGAGAAAGTCGTGAACCTCGGTGGTCTCGGCGACGTCGTCAAGGTCAAGGACGGCTACGCCCGCAACTTCCTGATCCCGCAGGGCAAGGCGAAGCGCGCGACCCAGGCCAATCTGGCCGAGTTCGAAGCGCGTCGTGCCGAGCTCGAGCGCGTCCAGGCCGAAAAGCTGGCTGCGGCCCAGGAGCTGGCGGGCAAGCTCGAAGGCGTCAGCGTCGAAGTTGCTCGCAAGGCGGGCATGGACGGCCGTCTGTTCGGCTCGGTCGGCAATGCCGACATCTCCGAGGCGCTCGCCGCCAAGGGCTTCGACATCGAGCGTTCCGCCATCCGCATGCCGGACGGCCCGCTCAAGCAGGTCGGCGAGACCCAGCTCGAAGTGTCGCTGCACGCCGACGTGCTCGCGAACATCACCGTCGTGGTGGCTGCCGAGCAGTAATCGCGATCTGTACGTGCATCACGAAGAGGGCTGCCGCTGGCAGCCCTTTTTGTTTCCTGCGCCCCTGCGGCGCGTTCCCTTCGCCAACGTCTCGCGGTCCGGCTCGCTACAATGTGCGGTCCGGCCCCGATGGTGCATCCGATGAGTTCCGCGTCTTCCCGTTTCTCCGATTTCTCCGCCGATCCGCAGCTCGCGCAGATCAAGCTGCCGCCGCACTCGCTGGAGGCCGAGCAGTCGCTGATCGGCGGCATCCTGCTCGACAACCAGGCTTGGGAGCGTGTCGCCGACCTGGTGAACGAGGCCGATTTCTATCGCGACGACCACCGCCGCATCTACCGCCACATCACCAAGCTGATCGACCAGGGGCGACCGGCGGATGCGGTCACCGTGTTCGAGTCGCTGGAGAAGAACGGCGAGGCCGAGCAGGCCGGCGGTCTCGCCTACATCGCCGAGCTCGCCAACAACACGCCGTCGGCGGCGAACATCCGGCGCTACGCGGAGATCGTCCGCGAGCGCGCGATCCTGCGCAAGCTCGTGGCGGTGGGAGACGAGATCGCTGCCAGCGCGCTCAGTCCGTCGGGCAAGGACGCCAAGGCGCTGCTCGACGAGGCCGAGGCCAAGGTCTTCGAGATCGCCGAGGCCGGCGCGCGCCACGCCAGCGGTTTCGTCTCGATCCAGCCAATCCTCAAGCAGGTCGTGGATCGCGTGCAGGAACTCTACGATCGCGACAACCCCTCCGAGGTCACCGGCGTGCCGACCGGCCTGGTCGACCTCGACGAGAAGACCTCCGGCCTGCAGCCGTCCGACATGATCATCGTCGCCGGCCGTCCGGCGATGGGCAAGACCACCTTCGCGCTCAACCTTGCCGAGCACATCGCGATCGAGCAGCGCCTGCCGGTTGCGATCTTCTCGATGGAGATGCCGGGCACGCAGCTCGCGACTCGCTTCATCTCCTCGGTGGGTCGCATCGACATGCAGAAGATCCGCAGTGGACGCCTGACCGACGACGACTGGCAGCGTCTGACCATGGCGATGGGCAAGCTCTACGACGCGCCGCTCTACATCGACGAGACGCCCGGCCTCAACCCGATCGACCTGCGCGCCCGTGCGCGTCGCCTGGCGCGCCAGTGCGGCAGGCTCGGTCTGATCGTGATCGACTACCTGCAGCTGATGAGCGGCACGCGCGAGGGCGACAACCGTGCCTCCGAGCTGTCCGAGATCTCGCGTTCGGTAAAGTCGCTGGCCAAGGAGTTGAACGTGCCGATCATGGCGCTTTCCCAGCTCAACCGCAGCCTCGAGCAGCGTCCCAACAAGCGCCCGGTGATGTCCGATCTGCGCGAGTCCGGTGCCATCGAGCAGGACGCGGACATCATCATGTTCATCTATCGCGACGAGGTCTACAACCCCGATTCGCCCGACAAGGGGACGGCCGAACTGATCATCGGCAAGCATCGTAACGGTCCCACCGGCACCGTGCGCCTCACCTTCATCGGGGAGAATACGCGCTTCGAGAACTACGCCGCCGCCCCCGGCATGTACTGAGCCCTATCGCAGGATGGTCGCGATTTTGCGGTTTGCGCAGGAAGATCGGCGGTCGTCACCAAGCGATTGTTCCTGCGTCGGGCCCTGCGGGAGGCCCGTAGAGACGCTGGCGCCAGAGGTGTGTTGTGCTCGGTGATCGGTCCCGGGGTCCCGTCGGCGTTGCTCGCATGCTTCCATCGGAATCTTTGTTGTTTTTTCTTGACGTCAGGATTTGGTTGTCTATAATGCGCACCTCTTCC
>ERZ795061.648-NODE-648-length-34855-cov-8.925690_pt1 | contig 34855 bp, 23 predicted proteins | sample MGYA00375145_ERZ795061 | MGnify/ENA primary metagenome ERZ795061 (study PRJEB30190, sample SAMN05720144) | anaerobic digester metagenome | isolation source: active sludge of municipal wastewater-treating anaerobic digesters | place: USA | collected 2014-12-22 ... | reverse complement strand
GAACCGGGTACCGGAATGCGGGCCGCATTTTTTTCCGTCGCGGATTTTGACATCAACAAGAGCGTGGCTTCGCGCATGTCGTTGGCTTTCAAACCGGGAGCTTCATCGTTGCCACGCACATGGAACGGAAGCTCCTGTGAATCCGTCACCAGGACATGCCAACCGCTGATACGTGGCCAGAAGGCTGCGCAATTTTTATTGAGACCCTGGGTTTCCGGCATCAGGGAAGTAATTTTTTTGTCCGGTTCGCGAATGAATGCCTTGCCGGAAATATTGCACAGCACGCTTCTATCGTTCATTCGCGTATTCTGCCCGCGAAGATAGGGCGTGTTGCCGGGACGCACACGCGCGAGGGTGGCAACTGCATCGCGCCAGATTTGCCCATGAAGACTGGATTGATCGCCCAAGACGAGTTTGTAAGTATCCGTCAGCCAGACCAAACCGATGCGACCGCGTCCTTCCGCGCGCCAGACGGCCAGCGGATTGCCGGAATCGTCGCGCAACATCGTGACGCCATCGGAACTTGCCACCTGCAAAGGTCGCCTGGTCAGTGTCGGCTTGCTTTTCTTATCGCCGCTATTGGCCAAATGAATACCTTGCACGATATTGGCATCGGCAACCGCAAAACCCAGTGCACGCAAGTCATTGCGATCCGCCGCGGACAGGGGGCCGCTGATTCGCAACAGCACACCCATGCCGCTGCGCAAGGCATCGATAAGGGCCTGTTTGCTGCTCCGGTTCATCGAGGCCCAGGCGCGTTCATCGAGCATCAGCAAATCCACACTGCGAAGGCTTTGGGCATTGATGGCGATGGCCGAATTATTCATCTGCACGCCGGCACTCAGCGTGATCTGGCTTTGCAATTCGACACCAGCATCCAGTGCCCAGCGGCGAAGATATTTCAGTTCGGGATTCGGGCCGCCAGACAAGCTCAGCATCTTCAGGGCCTGCGATTGCTCGACAGACAAAGGCATTCGGATATTTTCAACGATCTTTTTCCGCTCATCCAGAATTCGCAGTTGGTACATCACAAGACCGGGTGATCGCGCGGTATCGGCGAGCGAGAAGTTTCCTTCGGCATCAATATCCGCGCTGGCAACAACGGCGTTTGCAGGATCCAGCAATTCAATCCGTGCGTTCTTTATCTGGTGGACCCTGCCTTGCAGCGACCAGCGTGCACCGCTGGAAATGTCGTTCGGTAGCGACAATTGCACCAAGGCTTTCGGCAAAGGTGCTGGAGTGAAATCAATTGACAGGCCGCGGGCAGCCTCCAGATCACGCGGACCCAAACCGTTGCCGATAATATGCAATTGACTGACGCCCGGATAGCGACGCAAGGCAGTTGCCAGATCCGGGACCGGCTCTGCCTTTGCGAAAACCGGTGCTTCCGGTAATGCCAATAGACGGCCCGATATCGTCGCGTTCTCCATATCGGCATTCGCCGTCAAAATGACCAGACGCTCGGCGCTGGTCAATGTCGATGGCGGGAAGAGGCAGAAATAGAGCAAGGCCGCCGACACGGTTTGCAACGACAAGATCGCGATCACACGCCAGATTTTCGGCCGTCGGGATAGTTCGCTTCGCCGCAGTGACAGCAGATATCGTGCGGAGGCGAGTAATAACGCCAATAGCAAGATTATCATGCAGACTTGGCTCATGCTCATCGTTGATGCTCCTGTCTCAGCGCATCGAGATATTTTTGTGCTGTCGGATCGGGAATCCTGCGTGGTGCCGGATTGGCCGGTGGCTTCGGCAACATCGGCCACAGCGCGGCTTTCAATTCGAGCAGGCAGGCGTGGCAATCACTCCGCTTTTCCAATGCATCGAGCGCGGCCAGTAAACCGAGTGAGTCACTCGAGCGCGCAGGATGTTCACGCATCCAGTTTCTCAAGGCATTGAAATCCGGCGCCTCGTTTTTCCCGGGCGCCGCACCCAATTCCAGTTGACTCAGCGAATGCCAGAATTGAATCAGTGGCAGATCATCATTATTCGCGGCTTGCAAAACATCATTGCGGTTTCTTAGCGAGCTGCGATTGCCGCTGAGGCGGCGGGTCTCATCGATCGGCGGTAATTCGAGTCCGACGCGGGCGAGATAGATGCGGTCGGCCTGCTGCACTTTCTTGATGAAAGCGAGCGCACGGTATTCGTAAGGCAAGGCCAGTTTTGGTTGTGCCGAACGCAAATGCAGTTCGGCCTGCCACATTTCATTCAGGGCCGAACGCAGCAATTCCTTTGTCTTGGGTTCCAGCAGGGTAGCCGCTTCCGGAATATCATGGGTATGACCGAACTCGGCAACAATGGCCTGGGTGTCGCTGACAGTCGCTTTTCTGCCGCCGGCTTCATCGCCATGTTCTTCGTGTTCGCCTTCGGCTTCCTCGCCGAGGAATTGCCCGTAACGTAATCGCAGGATGCGTTGATCCACGCCGATAGTGTCGGATTGAATCGCGAATTTTTCTGTCGGCAGGCTTCGTTTGTCGGCCAGAAGTTTTTCGGTATCGATGATGATTTGCCGCTGGCTGCGGAAGTAGGCCGGAATCGCCTTCTGCACCAGACCTTCGACGCCGGTCGCTTCGACACTGTCTTCGGCCGGCCAGCGCAGGATGAAACTCGAGCTGCGCGTCGTATTGTTTTGCGGCGAACGCTGGTCGCTGACGCTGAACTGCACAATCACGTCGTCACCCGGCCCGATGCCAAGCGCAGCTAAATCGAGTGACAGTGCGAAGCGCTTGCGGAAACGACTACCCTGCCCTGTCAGGCTGCGAGTCTGTTCGCTGAATTTGATATTTTCACCGCTGCCTTTCGCCAGCTGGATTCGCAGCAGCGCCCCGTCCAGGCCGTAATCGTCTTCGGCTTCAAAACTCAGCGGCCAATCGGTCTGGCCCAGTTCCACCAGACTCAGGTTTCGATCCGGCTGGATCACGCGAATTTGCGGTGCAATATCCTTGATTGCATCCAGGCGATAAAGCCGGTCGTCTTTCAGCGGGGCATTATTGATTTGCAGACGATACAAGCTGGATTGCAGCATGGCTTTGCTGCCTTGCCAGAATTCGCCATTCTTCTTCAAGGCCAGACGCTTGCCATCGTGGAACAGCAAGTCCACCGATACCGGTTGCGGGTTGAATTTCAGGTTCCAGCTCAAGGTCGAGCCTTCGGGAAATTTAAGCTGCAGGTTCTTTTCGCTGCGTGCCGGAAGACCGGTGTAGGCGGGCGCTTGGATGCGAATGGATTTATCGACAAGCAGGATGGGTATTTCGTTTGTCGGGCCAGCGGGTAAAGTTTCGGCGAGTTTTGGATCATTCGCAGTCTTTGCCTGCGGCCAGTAAATCGCAAAGCCGGCAAGACTGGCGGCGATCAAAAAACAAGCCAGGATTTTCTTCCCGTTCCAGTCTTCACGAAGATCGATATCGGACATGCCGCCAATACGCTGCTCGATGCGCCCGCGCTGCAGATTTTGCAAAGGGGAAAGATCGGCAGGCTGTTTGAACAATAAATCGCTGCTGTCTTCCAGATCCTGTAAACGAAGATCGAGCTGGCGTATCAGCCAGAACTTGTCCAGCGCCGTAATGGATTTGGTTACATACAGAAGCAGGATCGCCGCACTTGCCAGAGTCAACGCAATAGCAAACGATACCGATAAAAAACGCGAGGCCAGCAAATACAGCGCCACCAGAAGCGGGAGGTCAATCAGGCTTTCCACCAAAAGGCGTCGGGTTTTTGCAGCTGCCTGCCATTGCCGGATTTGATCGCTGGCGTTCATGCGGCGTGCCCGCGACGAGGTGAATTCGCGATCCCTCTTTCCAGCAGGAACAGGATCGCAATCAATAGAGCCAACCAGGTTTGCAATGAAGTAGGAGCTTCAGGAAAAGTCCTTGCTCCCGTCAACGGTGTTTGCGACGCTGCCAATGCGAGAGTAGGTGCAACAGGTGTCGGCTGTAATAAGGTTTCCAGTTGCGATGGAAAAGTCGCGTCCAGTAATTCGGGCATTGCCTCTGGTTGCAAATCTTGTTGCCATTGCAATACCCGGCCTTGTCCCAGCGGTGCAACGCTTGCCAACGCCCGGCCTTTTTCATTTCGCCATGCCGGAACGCCCGATGCAAGTTCCGGAACCCGCGTGTCTTTCGAAACGATTAGCGTGCGGCCCTTGTTTACCCAATCGCGAATCGTGCCGGGTAATTCACCTGCAGCGAGCCACACCAGAGCATTGCGATCCGGCTTCAATGCCGAGGAAATATTGGCAGCATCGAGTAAATCTTTTTCGGCTGCTTTTCGATCAGCCTGCCATGCGACTTGCGCCGCACGAAAATAAATCGAAGCATCGGTGTGTGCGTCGTCGTAGCGGATGGCAAGGCGAATCGGCGCCACGTTTTCGGTTGTCGGCATGGCAGGCATCGTGCCCGGCACAATTTTCCAGTTCACCTGGCGGCTTAAGCGGATGCGTTCACCATCAAGCCCCGAAAGATGTTCCGGCACGATGATTGTCAGTGAGGTGCTGGCAGGCAGTTGTGCGTCCAGTTCTCGCAGCAGGCTGCCGATATTCGTATTCGCAATAAGCGGTTTGTCTTCGACATCGGGAAAGCCGGGGCTGAGCCAATGCCATTCCGATTTTGTATCCAATGTTGAATCTTTCGCCGCAGGAATATCGGCACCCGGTACGATCACAGTCCAGTGTGTTGGCGCTGCCGTTTGCATCGAGACTGGTTTCGCCAGAAATAGAGCAAGCACAATCAGCAACAGGAGGCGCAACAACAAGAGCAGGATTTCCTGAAACACCAGTTTTCGACGTGGTCGCAATTGTGCGGAAATCCAGCGGAGCGCGGCAAAGTCGGTTGGTCGCTGTTCCGAGCGTCGGCTGAGATGGATCAAAAGCGGTATCAGCAAGGCGGCCAGCGCGGCCAGGGCACCGGGTGCGAGCAGGGCGAGATTCACACGCTCTCCTGATGACGCGAAGTGCGCGGCAAGAAGAATTTTCGCAGCGGCGTGTCCAGCGGTTGGTCAAGAATATAGTCGATGTGATTGATGCCGCTGGCGGCGAAGCGCGCGGCCAGCATGCGTTTTGCCGCAGAAAATTGTTCGATGAATCCGGCACGCGATGCGGCCGCGTCGGTCAGTAATTCGGTATCGGTTTCGGCATCGCGAAAACGATGACCGCCCTGGAACGGGAAGTCGCGTTCTTCGGCGGTAAGAATTTGTACGCTTAGCACTTCGCGTCTTGCGACAGCCAAACGCTCGGCCAGCGATACGCAGGCTTCGTCGTAATCGTCGCTAAGCAACAGCACCAAGGTATTGGCGCCGATCCGTTCCCAGATCGGGCGGCATTGTGATTCGCTTGGCCAGTGGCCTTGTGCTTTCAGCTTGTGCAGTTCCAGAAGGCATTGATCGCGATGTCGTGTACCGCTACCCGCATTCACCACGACGAGACCTTTGTCGTTCACCGCGATCAAACCAAAGCGATCGCCTTGTTTCAAGGCCAGTTCGATAACGCAGGCGGTCAAGGCTTTAGCGGCTTGCAGCCGGCTCCATTCCGGACGCGCGGCATCGCTTTGCGCCATCGAAGCGGTCGCATCAATCAGACACCAGACAATCAGCGGACTATCGCGCTCGGCTTCGCGCACGAAAAATTTGTCGGAGCGGGCATACAGCTTCCAATCGATTTGTCGTGGTTCGTCGCCCGGCTCATACGCGCGATACTGCGCGAATTCCAGACCGGCGCCGCGACTGCGGCTTTGATGCTGGCCGATTCCCTGCGCACCGGAAATGCGACGTGCCTGAAGGCGAAAAGCCTTCAGGCGTGCGCGGACATCGGCAGGAATCAGGTCGGAACTCATCGTTTATGCATCACGCCGGAAACGGCACCGAGTTCAACAAAACGGCGACAACATCGTCGGCCGATTTTTGTTCGGCTTCGGCGACGAAGGTCAGCAATAGGCGATGACGCAGCACGGGCGCGGCGAGCGCTTTCACATCGTCGCGGGTCGCGGCGAAACGGCCCTGAATCAACGCGCGTGCTTTCGATGCCAATACCAATGCCTGGCCGGCACGTGGACCGGCGCCCCATTTCACCCAGGATTGTATTTCTTTCGAGCCGCTTTCCTGTGGCCGGCTTGCGCGGACAATGCGGTTGATCCAGTTCAACAAATCGTCGCTGACATGCACTTCGCGTACCAGTTTTTGCAGTGAACGAATCGTGTCGGCCTGCATCACCTGCGGCACCACGGACGCTTTCACGCCGGTGGTTTGTTGCAGGATCGAGCGTTCTTCGGCTTCGCTCGGATAATCAACGCGAACATGCAGCAGGAAACGATCTAGCTGCGCTTCCGGCAGCGGATAGGTACCGGCCTGCTCGAGCGGATTCTGCGTTGCCAATACGAAAAACGGATCCGGTAAAACGTGCGTGACACCGGCGTAACTGACAGTGTGTTCCTGCATCGCTTCTAGCAGTGCGGCCTGGGTTTTCGGCGGCGTGCGATTCAATTCATCCGCCAATAATAAATTGGTGAATACCGGACCTTGCTGGAATTTGAAATGGCGTTTGCCGGTGCCGTGGTCTTCTTCGAGGATTTCGGTGCCGAGAATATCGCTCGGCATCAAGTCGGGCGTGAACTGGATGCGGCGGAATTCGAGATCCATTGCCTGTCCGAGCGAACGAACAAGCAAAGTTTTACCCAGCCCTGGCACACCTTCCAGTAAACAGTGGCCACCGGCCAGCAAGCCGATCAGCAATTGCTCGATCACGTCTTCCTGCCCGACGATCGCATTGGCGATCGCGGATTTCAGGCTGCCGAGTTGCGACAGTCGTTCTTTGATTTCGGCTTCACTACTATTCATCTGGATCATCCTTGCTGATTTAGTGTCCCGACTTCCGTCGGCCACCTGCTAATTATTTAGTGCGTACATCACGATGTTGACTGCAAGCTTGGTGTTGTCTTCGGCGAGAAAGCGTTTATTGCGCCAGTCGTAATCCCACTCGCAGCCGTAATCTTTATTGCTGTAAAGAACGCCAAGGCGTCCGTTGATTTCGATGCCTTTCAAGTAATCGTGAACGATGTCGTCGCCCCAGCCGTTCAATTCGAAGCCCGTGGTGGGCAATTCGTCGAAGGTGAAAAAGCTGCTGTAAAGCGGATGTTTCTTCGGCAGTTTCTTCAATGCGCTGGCACCGAAGATCGACGTCATCTGGGCCTCGAACGATTTCGCAAACAAGCCGTCGATGTCGTGGTTGCAGTCATCGACGAAAACGAAACCGCCGTTACGCACATAGGCCTCGAAATTGCGGCGTTCGTCGGCGTTGAATTCGACCAGCTTGTGTCCGGCGAGATAACAGAACGGTGCCGTCCGCATTTTCGGGTCGGATAAAGCAATCACGTGTTCTTTCGGATCTACCCGCAGCGTCGTGTAATCGATTAGCGAAGTAATTATATTGGCCGGCATGCGCTGGTCCACATCCCAGTCGCCGGAGTCGTACATCAAACGCGTGAACCAGAAATCATATTCGGGTGCAGCCGCTTTTGCTTCACGCAGCAATAATGGCGATACCGCGATACCGGCAGCGGCCTGGCACATCAGTCGTAGGAATTGCTGGCGATTCATGCGTCCACTTTAAAAAACGGGCGCGGACCTGAAAACAGATCCGCGCCCGACAGTTTGTTGCAAAAACAACAGGCGCACGCGTGCAGCGCGCGCCTGTACATCACACGGCGTCCGACAGCGACGTAAAGGTAAAGTCGCGCAGCTTCATCGGTGGAATCATCATCAGGAACGGCGATTCGTCGTCACCGACGCGAACCGGTTTGCCGAGTTCTTCGACATTGTTCAACATGATCACCGGCGATTCATTGAAGCGGAAATTCTTGATCGGGTATTTGATCTCGCCGTTTTCGATATAGAAAGTACCGTCGCGGGTCAGGCCGGTCAGCAGCACGGTTTGCGGATCGACCATGCGGATATACCAGGTGCGCGTGACCAGAATGCCTTTCGCGGTTCCTTTCACGAGGTCCATTGTCGATTTGGTGCCGCCGGACATGATCAGGTTGCCCGGAGAACCCTTGGCTTCCTTGCCTTTTTGCTTGGCCCAGTAACGCGAATATTCCAGATACGAGACTTTGCCTTTATCGATGATCGGCATTTTTTCACGCGGCAAACCTTCGCCATCCCAGGGCATGACCGGCACATCGACATCCCATGGATCGGAGTGAATGCTGACGCGCGGATCGAAAACCTGTTCGCCGATTTTATTGCCGCCGCCTTTCTTGGTCAGGAAGCTGCGGCCTTCGTCGGCCTGGCGGGCATCGAAGCCGAACATCATGAAGGAAATCAGGCCAGCCGATGCGGCAGGCTCCAGAATCACGGTGTATTTGCCGGGTTCGAGTGCCTTGGCGCCGGCGGAACCTTTTGCCTTGCTGATCGCGGTACGAATTTCGACATTGGCATCAAAATCCTTTACCGAGCCGGCATTGCGTGCGACCCAACCCGAACCGGTACCGTCTTCGGTACGAACGGTGCAGGTGTAATCCAGACTGGTCGATTGCTGATAGGCAAAATTGCCGTTGCTGTTGGCCGAGGCAAAAAAACCGGTGCCGTTCGAAAGAAAACCGGCAGCAATCAATTTGTCGTTCTTGCAGGGCGTGATCGAATCCGCTGCCACCTTCGCTCGATATTCCGGCGTGATGTCGGCAATGCTTTGATCGAAGGTCGGCGTCGCCTTGTAGGTTTGCTTGCCGATCGCCGGCATGAATTCGTCGTTCTCCGGTGCGAGACGCGCCAGTTCTTCAGCGCGACGGACCACGCGTTCCAGCGATTCATCGTCGAATTCATTGATGGTGGCAATGCCGACGCGTTTGCCGAACGCGACTTGTACGCCGAGCTCGCAATCGCTGACGATGCCGCTGGTGGACACATTGTTCAAGGCAAAACGGATATTGCCGTTGATGCCGCCACCGAGCGTGGCGGTACACTCGTCGGCCTTGGAAAGCGCGATCACTTTATCGAGAATCGCTTTGGCTTCTTGTTCGGTATAAATACTCATTATTTAGCTCCAGAATTTCTGACAAGAATTAGGCAATCAGCCGAGCGAACGGGCGGTGCTGATGACATTGATGCCATCGAAACGCGCCGTACTCGAACCATGCGACACAGCCGAGACTTGCCCGGGCTGACCCTTGCCATCGAAGAAGGAGCCGCCGAAGCGGTAATCGCTTTCATCGCAAACGGCGGAACAGGCATTCCAGAATTCCGGCGTACGAATTTGATACGCCACGTCTTCGATCATGCCGGCGATCTTGCCTTCCTTGATTTCATAGAACAGCTGGCCACCGAATTGCGCGTTGTAGCGCTGCTGGTCGATCGAGAACGAACCATCGCCGATGATGTAGATGCCTTTTTCGACACCCTTGATCATGTCGGCAACGCTTTTCTTTTCCTTGCCCGGTGCCAGCGACACATTCGCCATGCGCTGGAACTGCACGCTGGACCAGGAATCGGCATAGCAGCAACCGTTCGATTCGGTGCCACCGATAATATGGACTTGGTCGCGAATGGCCTGGTAATTCACCAGCGTGCCGTCCTTGATCAAATCCCAGCGTTTGGTTTTCACGCCTTCATCGTCGTAGGCCACATTGCCAAGCGTATTCGCCTGCACCTTGTCGGCGAAAATCGTGACCTTGTCGCTGCCGTATTTGAATTTGTCTTTCAGCTTGTCGAGCGTGGCAAAACTGGTGCCGGCATAGTTGGCTTCGTAGCCAAGCACGCGGTCGAGTTCGAGCGGATGGCCGACCGATTCGTGAATCGTCAACCAGGTGTGCGAAGGATCCAGCACGAGATCGTACTTGCCCGGTTTCACCGATGGCGCTTTCAGTTTTTGCAGAGCCTGCTTCGCCGCTTCGGTGGCGTCCTCGGTCATGTTGTAGGAATCGTTGTAACCGATCAGGCCGTTTGGCAGGATCAGTTTGCGATTGCCTTCCAGATATTCGTAACCCATACCCATTGGGGCGGATAAGCTGTCGCGGCTGCGGAATTTTCCGCTGGCCTTGTCGATAGCGGTGACCGTGAAGGTAGGCCAGATGCGGTGTACATCCTGATCAATATAGGAGCCGTCGGTCGAGGCAAAATATTTTTGTTCGTTGACGACGAACAGGTTGGAATTGACGAAGTTGGCACCGGCCGCCATCGCGGCGGCGTTCACGCCGAGCAGCAAATCGGCTTTTTCCTTGATCGGCACTTCCATCGCGTTTTTCTTGATCGGGGTAGCCCAGGAAACTTCACCGGCACCTTTGACCGGAGCCAATTGCACGGGCTGGGTTTGCGAGACCGAATTGGCTTTCGCAATCGCAACGGCTTGTTTGGCCGCTTTGGCAATGCCGGCATTACTCAGGTCGCTGGTCGCGGCGAAACCCCAGGTGCCGTTGGCAATCACGCGAATACCCGCGCCGATCGACTCGGTGTTCACGACGTTCTGGACTTTGGTTTCACGGGTGATCACGAACTGGCGCAGGTAGCGACCGATGCGGACATCGCAATACGTGGCACCGGCGCCGGTCGCGGCGTTCAGTGCGATATCGGCCAGCACTTTCTTGCGGCCCACATCCATTTTGGTAAGAAGAACTTCGGCAGCCACCGCATTGCCGAAACCCGGAATCATCAAACCGCTCAGGCCAATGCCCGATACAGCCAAGAAATTGCGTCTATCCATCACATTACTCCACCGGCAGGTCCAAAAGACATGAGCCAACTCATCGCAAAATCACAATGAGACAAGCTTTCGATGTTGCTGCTCGGGCTCTTGCACGTCAAGAGTGACCAATGGCATACAAGCGCGGGAATGACTCGGGTTCCGTGACCGCAAACACTTTTTTCGCAATGCGAAAATTTCAATCGATTCAGCCGGCGGAGGTTTCCACACGATTGCGGCCATTGTTCTTGGCACGATAAAGCGCGGCATCGGCAGCGGCGAGGAGTGGATCGGTGGAATGCGCATTCAGATCGCGGTTGCAGGCGATGCCGATGCTGGTGCTGATGTGGATGCTCTGGTTTTCGAAGATGACGGGTGTGGCTGCGATTACCTGCCTCACTTTTTCGGCAATGGCCATGGCGTCGGCATGGTGGATCTGTTCGAACAGCAGGATGAATTCTTCGCCACCCCAGCGACCGATCGCGGTGTTTGCCGGAAGCGTTGCGGTGAGACGTGCAGCGACTTCGCGCAATACCGCATCGCCGGCAAGGTGGCCGTGCTTGTCGTTGATCTGCTTGAAAAAATCGAGATCGAGCAACTGGATACAAATGCCGCGTCTCTGTTCGGTGCCCTTGGCCAGGCATTGCTCCATTTTTTTTGTCAGCGCATGGCGGTTACCCAAACCGGTCAATGCATCGGTATGGGCAACGCGTTCGAGTGCAGCGGAACTGTCGATCAGACTGGTATGCATCTTGGCGAGTTTGTCGCGACTTGCACTGATTTCCGCTTCGCTGCGCTTGACACTGAGGTAGCGCCAGTAAAGCAAGCCGGCGATCACCAGCAACACGGCCAGGCCGGCAATCAGGGCCATGCCGAGTAAGCGCTGTCGACTCAGGGTCAGGGCTTGCACGGCGTTGTCACGTTCAAGCATCGCGCGCTCGGCTTCGCTGCGTTCGCGTTCGAGCTTGCCTTCAAGTGCGGAAATTTTGCGAGCCGCCATGTCGATCGACAAGGCTTTGTCCAGCGCCTGGTGTTCCTTTCGCGTGATATAGGCACTGGCAGCATCGCCGACTTTCAATTGTTGTTCGGCGAGCAGATCCAGCACCGCACGTTCGAGAATCCGGTCGCCGATTTTGCGGACATTGACCAGGGTGTTCTGCGCTTCCTTCAATGCTTTTTCCGATTGCCCGCGCGCCGCCGAGACTTTGGCTTGCGTGAAGAGCAGCAGCGTCTGGTCGCGAATGGCGACATCGTTGAAAGACTCGAAACCGAGTTTGGTCCAGTAATCGGCATCATCGATTTTGCCCTGTGCCAATTTCAGTTCGGCCATTCGGGCATAAGAGTTCACGCGGTTCGGCGGACTGCCCGACAACTTGGAAAGTTTGACCGCCTGCTGCGCGTGATATTCGGCTTCCGACATGCGATCAAGCAGCGTAAGCGATTTCGATAATTCGCCATGCAGCGTAATGGCTTCTCGCACATTGCGTTCCTCGACATATGCCAAGCCTTCCAGCAGGGATTGGCTGCCAAGCTCTTCATCGTCGAGGTTTCGGTAAAGCACGCCGAGCATGCGCAGGCCGCGTGCGGTTTCGGCACGGTCGCCGGCTTTGCGGGAGAGCTCGAGTGCTTCGGTATGTGCCACCACGGCATCGGAAAATTTGCCGGTGCGGCCGTGGATCACGCCGATCGAATTGAGTTCGCGGGCCATGTTGGCAGGATCTTTCAGCTTCCGGTAAATACCCAGCGATTGCCGGAAATAGTCGAGAGAGCTGTCGAAATGCCCCAGCTTGCGTTCCAGCACGCCGCGCTGATCCAGCCACTGCGCCTGCCATTCGGGTCTTGCGCCGCCGCTGGCATCGACCATGGCTTTCATTTCTTTCAATACCGAATCGGTTTCGTCCGAACGACCCCGGTTGACCAGTATCGTACTGCGCGCATTCAGGCTCAGGAATTTCAGGTCATCGAGCTTGAGATTTTCTGCTTCGTTGTAGGCCTGTGTCAGCATGGCCAGGGCGGCATCGGCATTTTCCAGATCGTTCTCGAATTCGGCCAGTGCGAGAGCGGCCCAGGCCCTGTGTTTCGGATCTTTCACCGTGTTGCGTAGTTTGATCGCCTGCAATCGCAAGTCGGCGGCGGAGCGAGCCTGGCTGGCACGCAAGGCGGCAATGTCGGCGGGTTCGGTTGTGGGTGTTGTCGCGAATGCAGGCGCAGGCAATAAATTGAGCAGCAGCAAACCGAAACACAAACACAACGTCCGTATCAGGGCTGCCTTTCCAGAGCCGATAAGAAAGCGTGTTTTCATGGCACCCCATACTGACAACGGAAGTCCGCTGTGCTGACGAACATAATGCCACAGCCCTTGTTTGCATCAAGTATTGACTGGCTTTTTGTCACGACTGTTTACATTGATGTCGCGCAGTAAAAATGGCGGGAGATTGCGATGTTGGATGCATCGGTTTCTCACGCCATTTTTGTGATGCAAATCTCCTGAATGCATGCGCATATCAGGAGGCGGACCGGTTTACGGGAATTGCAGAGGCGTGGCGATAGCGGCAGGAATGCCGACGTCGGTTGAGTTGATAGCAGTCAACAGCCAGCCATTCGCCGCCGTAGCGCTACTAGTACCGCATCCGCTGGGAGGTAGATTGTCGATCGAGTTTTTGGTGAACAAGCCAGTCGCCGAAAGCGATTCAAACGTTGTTGAGTTGAAGCTCGCAACTTTGTAAAACTGCCCGGTCGAGGAGCGAACGACAGTTTTGCCGTACAGCGGTACAGCTGCAACGCCACCGGCATTTATGGCAGCTGTGGCGCCGGTGCAATTTGTGGTCGCATAGTACATTTGTCGACTCGCGACATTGCCATTCCATAGCACTTCAAACAGATAGCCGCCGGAATTCAAAACCATCACGCCTGTATTGGTGACGCCGACCAGAGCGCCGATAAGCACGCCATTCGCATCGCGTACACGTGCACCCGCTCCGGCTGGACCCGCGGGGCCAGTCGCCCCGGTTGCTCCCGTCGGCCCAGCCGGACCGGCAGGGCCCGTAGGGCCTGCGGCACCCGCTGCGCCTGAAGTTCCTTGGGGGCCGGCGGGTCCTGTAGGTCCGGCAGGACCCGTTGCACCAGCGGGACCCGTGGCACCGGCAGGGCCGGTATTGCCGGTTAAACCGGTCGGGCCTTGAGCGCCGGTTGGGCCGGTGGCTCCTTGTGGGCCGATCGGACCCGCGGGTCCTGTTGCTCCCATCGGGCCAATTGCCCCAGGAGCACCTTGCGGACCTGGAGCGCCGGGTGTCCCCATTGGGCCTGGAGCACCAGCAGGACCATTGGCTCCTGCTGGGCCAGTCGGACCTTGCGGACCCGCCGCACCGGTCGGACCAGCAGGACCGGCCGGACCAACGCCACCCAGTGTCAGGTTGTAGCGGGTGTCGTAATAACGTGCGAGTGGTGGATAGTTGGTCGATACGGTAAGTGCGTAATCACCGGCGGGCGGCAGGCCACCAGGGAAAGTACAGACAATGACGGAAGTGCTGCTGCCCTGCGCACAGAAATTCTTGATGTCGCCGGGCATGCCGGCTTCACCCAGGGTGATTTTTACGGTGGAGTTGCGAAGCAGTGCCGCGCCGGAAATAAAGAATCGATTGTTCGGGTTGTCCACGAAAACGGCATCGATGCGCGGAACTTCCTGCGCCAATACCGAGGATGCCGCCAGCAGAAAAAATGTACCTAAGGCGCCCGCGCTGATGCGGCGGACGTGTTTTTTAATATTATTCATTATGAGCCCCTGTGACTGTGCCGATAGAAAAGCGAATCCCCTGTAAGGAACGCCGACAGCCCAAAGTACTGAGCCGCGTCAAATCATGTCAGTAAGATTGAATATTCACCAGTGCGCTAGCGCACATAGACGAACCCGGGAATATCTAGGGGATTGGCCGTCCTGTTTCGTCGCGGAAATCCGTTCCGAGCTTGACAGGCTCAATGCCCTTCTGTAATTTCTATACAGAACGTTTTGTACAGTTATGGCCATGACCAGACCTCCCGTCTCCAAAGAAAAAGTGCTTCAGGCCGCCGAGCGTATTGTTCAGCGGCAAGGTGCCGGCAGTCTTACCTACGATCAGCTGGTCAAGGAAAGCGGCGTCACCCGGGGTGGCATTACCTATCATTTTCCAACCAAGGACCTGCTGTTGCGGGCCCTGATGGAGCGGGACATGGCGCAATGGGATGCCATGGAAAAATCACTGCGACCGCGTCTGGACAACGAGGAAGCCGCCGATCTGATCGGCAGCCTGCGAGCCATGACCCGGACCTGCGATGAGCAAAGGCGTTTTGTTGCCGGCATGCTGAGTGCCGTTACGCATGATCAGGAATTGCTCGAACCGGTTCGCGAAATGAATCGCCAGCGCTACGGCAGCCAAAAAGGCACGCCAAAAGAAATCAATATCATGATTCTGGAACTCGCCTCTGCCGGTTTGTTCTGGCAAGACATCACCCGCTGCCATGTGATGCCCGAAGCGATGCGTAAAAAAGTGATTGCACGGATCGAAGCGCTCGCCAAGGAATGGACGGAATGAGTGCGGGGAATGAGGGGCAATGTTCGATCCGGATGCTTCCGGACACAAAAACACATTCGGCAAGGCCGGCCGTGGTCGGTACAACAAGCTGTAACAAATAATCCACACACTCCCGCGCACGCGGGAATTCTTTTTTGAACTTTGGGGCTGGGTATGCGCAAGACTAAATTATCAATCGGTTTGACGGTGTCATTTTTAAGCGCGGCGTTATTGGCGGGCTGCAGCGGCGGTGCCCAGCAGCAACCGCCACCGCCACAGGTCAATGTGGCCCAGGTCGTGCAGAAAAAAGTGCAACTCTGGGACGAATTCAGTGGCCGCATCGAAGCGATTGATACCGTCGAATTACGGCCACGGGTTTCCGGTTATCTTGCCGCCGTGCACTTCCATGAAGGCAGCGAAGTCAAACGCGGCCAGCTGCTTTTCTCGATCGATGACCGCGAATATCGCGCCGCCGTGGACAGCGCAAGAGCCAATGTGGCGCGTGCCCAGAGTCGCGTGGCACTGGCCCGCACCGAACTTGCTCGTAGCGAACGGCTGATCAAGGAACAGGCGACATCGCAAGGCGAACTCGATCAGCGTCGTGGCGAACTTCAGCAGGCACAGGCAGACCTGAGTTCGATGCAAGCCGCCGTTACTCAAGCCGAATTGAATTTGAGTTTCACCAGGATCACTTCGCCGATCAATGGCCGCATCGGCGCGGCATTGGTGAAACCGGGCAATCTGGTGTCTCCCGGCACCAGTTTGCTATCTACCGTGGTCACGATGGATCCGATCTACGTCACCTTCGAAGGCGACGAACAGGTGTATCTGAAACACCAGGCCATGTCGCAGAACGGACAGCGGAAAAGTTCGCGTGATGCCCGCAATCCGGTGCAGGTCGGCTTGGCCAATGAAACCGGTTATCCGCACAAGGGCGAGATGGTTTTTGTCGACAATCAGCTGAACGCCGGCACCGGCACCATTCGCGCGAAAGCGGAATTGCGAAATACCGATGACGTTTTCACGCCTGGCCTGTTTGCGCGTGTACGTCTGCTCGGTAGCGGCGAACAAACCGTATTGCTGATTCACGAAATGGCGGTATCGACCGACCAGGACCGCAAATTCGTTTATGTGCTCGGCGATAAAAACGCGACCGTTCGCAAGGATGTCGTACTGGGTGAAAGCGTCGATGGTTTGCGTGTGGTGAAAAAAGGTCTCGATCCCAAAGACATCGTGGTCGTGAACGGCGTGCGGAAAATTTTCTATCCCGGTGCGCCGGTTGCTCCGATCACCGTGCCGATGGACAAGCCTGACCAGGCACCGCCTGCGCCTGCCAATCCTGCTGCCGCAAAAGCCGGAAAATAATCATGAGCAAAGAACACCACATGGATGCGTCCAAGTTTTTCATCGACCGCCCGATTTTTGCGGCGGTTTTATCCATCCTGATTTTCACGGCCGGGCTTATCGCGATTCCGCAATTGCCGATCAGCGAATATCCCGATGTCGTGCCGCCGTCGGTGCAGGTTACCGCCTTGTATCCCGGTGCCGATCCGAAAACCATTTCCGAAACGGTGGCCGCACCGATTGAAGAAGCGGTCAACGGCGTCGAGAACATGACCTACATGAAATCGGCTGCCGGTTCCGACGGCACGATGAGTTTGACCGTTACCTTCAAGCAGGGCACGGATATCGACCAGGCTGCCGTGCGGGTGCAAAACCGCGTGCAGCAAGCCTTGCCGCGTTTACCGGAAACCGTGCGTGCACTCGGCGTGACCACGGCGAAAAGTTCGCCGAACATCACGATGGTCGTGCACCTGACCTCGCCGAACAAAACCTACGACTCGCTCTATCTTTCCAACTTCGCGAACTTGCGGGTGAAAGATGATCTGGCGCGTCTGGATGGCGTGGGCCAGGCATTGGCTTTCGGTGCCGGTAACTACGCCATGCGCGTCTGGCTGGATCCGCAAAAAGCGGCAGCGCGTAACTTGACCGCAACCGAAATCGTCAATGCCATCCGCGAACAAAACGTGCAGGTTTCGGCCGGTAGTATCGGTGCATCGCCGAATCCCGGCGGCGCTCCCTTGCAGCTGTCGATCAATGCCCAGGGTCGTCTGACCACGCCGGAAGAATTCGGCGACATCGTGTTGAAAAGCGAAGGCGGTGCATTGACGCGTCTGAAAGATGTGGCACGCGTCGAACTTGGCTCGCAAACCTATGCGCTGCGTTCATTGCTGGATAACAAAGACGCCGCCGCGATCGTGATTTTCGAAGCGCCGGGCGCCAACTCGATCGAGTTGTCCGATGCGGTTCGCAAACGCATGGACGAGTTGGCGAAAACCTTTCCGAAAGACCTGACCTGGGAAGTCGCATTCGATCCAACAGTCTTCGTACGCCAATCGATCAAGTCCGTGATTGAAACCCTGCTGGAAGCCATCGTGCTGGTGGTGATAGTGGTCGTGGTCTTCCTGCAAACCTGGCGTGCTTCGATCATTCCTCTGCTGGCCGTGCCGGTATCGATTGTCGGTACGTTCGCGGTGCTTTGGCTACTCGGATTTTCGATTAACGTGCTGACACTGTTCGGTCTTGTGCTCGCGATCGGCATCGTGGTCGATGATGCGATCGTCGTGGTGGAAAACGTCGAGCGAAATATCCGCGAAGGTTTGAAGCCGCTGGCAGCCGCGCACAAGGCGATGAGTGAAGTATCGGGTCCGATTATCGCGATCTCGCTGGTGCTGATTGCGGTTTTCGTTCCATTATCGTTCCTCGATGGCGTGACCGGCCAGTTCTATCGCCAGTTCGCGGTCACGATTGCGATTTCTACGGTCATTTCCGCGATCAACTCGCTGACCTTGTCGCCGGCACTCGCGGCGGTATTGCTGAAAGAGCATGGTGCGAAACCTGACAAACTGGGCCGCTTCATCGAAGGCATCTTCGGTAAGTTTTTTGCCTGGTTCAACGCCAAATTCCACCGCGCCGGCGTTCGCTATGGCGACGTGGTGCAGAAGAACATGGGCCGCAGTTTCCGTTTGATGATCCTGTATGCCGGTCTGATCGGCATTGCGATATTCGCCTTCCGCAGCGTTCCCGGCGGTTTTATTCCGACCCAGGATAAACAATACCTGTTTGCGCTGGTGCAATTGCCGGAAGGTGCCACGCTGGATCGCACCGACGCGATGGTTCGCAAACTAAGCGATATCGCGCTGAAAACACCGGGTGTACACAATACGGTCGAATTTCCGGGCCTGAATGCGGTGCACTTCATTGCAACACCGAATGCCGCAGTCATCTTCATCGGGCTTGAGCCGGCCGAAGAACGTGAAAAGAGTGCGGCAGAAATTGCCAGTATTCTCACCGGCCAGTTTTCGCAAGTTCAGGATGGCCTGGCTTTCGCCGTCATGCCGCCGCCGGTGCTTGGTCTCGGTAATTCGGCCGGTGCCGAATTGTATGTGCAGGATCGCGGTTCGCTGGGCTATGGTGAACTGAATACCCAAACGCAAGCGCTGGCAGGCATCTTGCGACAAACGCCGGGCTTTGATCCCTACTCGGTTTACAGCACCAACCAGGCCAACGTGCCGCAATTGAGCGCACATGTCGATCGTGCGAAAGCGAAAGAACAGGGCGTCGTGTTGTCGGAACTCTACAACACGCTGCAGGTGTATCTGGGCTCGACCTACGTCAACGACTTCAACCTGTTTGGTCGTACGTACAATGTCTATGCGCAGGCCGATGCACCCTTCCGCGACGAAGTCAGCGACATCGCGCAATTGCGCACCCGTAGTACCAACGGCCAGATGGTGGCGATTGGCAGCGTGGTCGATATCAAGGAAAGCTACGGTCCCGACCCGGTGATTCGCTACAACGGTTATCCGTCGGCCGATATTGGTGCCGGAACCAATGCGGCATTGATGTCGTCGGCGCAGGCGATCGTGAAAATTCGCGAAGTGGCAGCCGAAAACCTGCCCAATGGTCTGACGATCGAATGGACCGGTTTGAGTTACGAGCAGGTAAATCAGGGCAGTGCCGCGTTGTGGGTATTTCCACTTTGCATCCTACTGGTCTATCTGGTGTTGTCGGCCCTGTATGAAAGCTGGAGCTTGCCGCTTACCGTGATCCTGATTGTTCCCTTGTGCATTTTCTCGGCGATCGGCGGCATCTGGCTGGTGAATTTCTTCCATGGCTTGAGTCTGGCACTCAACCCGCCGACCTATGCACCGAGCTTTCTGGACAATAACGTGTTTACGCAAATCGGCTTGGTCGTTTTGATGGGCCTGGCCTGCAAAAACGCGATCCTGATCGTCGAGTTTGCGCGTGAACTGGAATTGCAGGGCCGCAGCATTGTCGATGCCGCGCTCGAAGCCTGCCGTCTGCGTTTGCGTCCGATCCTGATGACCAGCTTCGCCTTCATCATGGGCGTCACGCCACTGGTGTTTGCCTCCGGTGCCGGTGCCGAAGTGCGTCAGGTGATGGGCATTACCGTATTCGCCGGCATGCTGGGCGTGACCTTTTTCGGACTGTTCTTCACCCCGATGTTCTATGTGCTGATCCGCACCTGGTCATCACGCCGCGAGGCGAAAGCGAAGCAATTGGAGAATGCGCATGAAACGCATTGAAAATAAAAACATGAAAACAAGTTTTCTGGCGGCTGCCATTGTCATCGGCCTGAGTGCCTGCACCGTCGGCCCGCGTTATGTAAAACCGGACGCGCCGGTGCCGGAGAAATTTGATCAGGCACAGGGAGCGGAAGCGGTAAGAGCCGCGGATTCATCAACGCAGACCATGGCAAGTGAAAGTGCACTCTGGTCCGCTTTCAATGATCCGGCGCTGAGTGCGCTGATGGCGCGCGCACAACAGGAAAACAAATCGATTGCCCAGGCTGCCGCGCGACTGCGTGAAACCCGGGCCTTGCGTGGCCTGTCTTTCTTCAGCTGGTTTCCGACCGTGACCGCCGGTGCCGATGCCGACAAGAGCCGCGCTTCGAATCAGGATCCGTTTATTCCAGCCGGTACCGGTATCACCGAAAGCTATAAAGCCGGCTTCGATGCCAGTTGGGAAATCGATTTGTTCGGCGGTTTGCGCCAGCAGAAAAATGCGATCAGCCGTGAAGCCGATGCCGATGCCTTCCTGCTCGATTCATCGCGCCTGTCGGTCAATGCCGAAGTGGCGCAGGCTTTCTTTGCCTTGCGCGGTGCCGAACAGCGCCTGAAAATCCAGACGCAGAGTATCGAAAACCTGCAACGCACCGATCGCGTATTGGAAGCGCGTTTGAAAGAAGGTCGCGGCAATGCACTGGAGCTGGCGCAGAATCGTGCCCTGGCCTTGCAGGCAACGTCGCAGCTGCCGAATATCGAAGCGGAAATCGTACGCCAGGAGCAACGCCTCGGCGTGCTGACCGCGCAGCCGGTAAGCACCGTGCGTGAAGTGCTCGCCAGCAGTCACGACATGCCCGAACTGCCTGCTTTACGTTCTATTGGTACGCCGGAAGAATGGATCAAGCGGCGCCCCGATGTTCATGCAGCAGAACAAAAATTCGCCGCTGCCAATGCGCGTGTAGGTGTTGAAGTCGCTGAATATTTTCCGAAGCTGAACTTGCTGGGCGCCTTTGGCTGGACCGCACAAAGCGCCGGCGATGTCGGCGATAGCGGCAGCAAACGCTGGAACTACGGACCCTCGATCAGCTGGAGTTTCCTGAATTTCGGACGCGTGCGGCAAAACGTGAAAGCCGCCGAAGCGCGTGCCGATGCTTCGGCCGCCGCTTATCAGGAATCGGTCTTGCTGGCATTGGAAGACACCGAGAATGCCTTGGCGCAATACCGTGCCAGCAATCGTTCGCAACAATATTTGCAGGAAGCCACCGTGCAATCACGCAAGGCGCGCGACCTGGCAAAGCTGCGTTACGACAATGGCGCCGCCGATTTCCTGAGCTTGCTTGATGCAGAGCGTACACTGCTGTCAATCGAAGACGCCAATGTGCAGGCAAAAACGGCGCAGGCCACTTCGCTGGCATTGGTTTACAAAGCGCTGGCGGGTGATTTTGCCGGAGCGGTTGCAGCGGAAAAATAATTTACCGAGGGTTTCAAGTGCCGATCACGACAAGCAGAAAAGCAGCATCCTTATTTCTAGTCACCGTTTTTGTCTTGTCGGGATGTTCGAAATCCGCCGAAAAAGAGGATGCCGCATCGGCCAGCAACAAGGTCGATGCGGGTGCGAGCTTGACCGTCAGCCTCGCCAAGGCCGAAACACGAAAACTGGAGCGCCTGATCATTGCCTCGGGCCCGGTATCGCCCTGGGAAGAAATGCAATTGGGTGTCGAACTCAGTGGCGTTCGCGTGACATCCTTGAATGTCGATGTCGGGCAGCAGGTAAAACGCGGACAGGTTTTGCTGGAACTCGACCACCGCACGCTGGATAGCGAATTGCGGCAGGCCGATGCTTCATTGAATGAAGCCAAGGCCGGCGTGCAACTGGCCAATGTGAATCTGGGCCGTGGCCAGAAACTTTCGCAAAGCCAATTGATCAGCGCCAGCGCACTCGATGAATTGCGCGCGGCACAAGTACAAGCGCAAGCCCGTGCTGCCACCTCGCAAGCGGTTCGCGACGGCGTGCAATTGCGTCGCGATTTCGCAGTGTTGCGGGCACCTGATGACGGCATTATTTCCAAGCGCCTGGTGCAGCCGGGCCAAGTGGTTGCGGCTGGCACTGAATTGTTGCGTCTGATCCGGCAGGGTCGTCTCGAATGGCGCGCCGAGTTGAATGAAAACGATCTGGCCAAGGTAAAAACCGGCGCGACTATCCGTTTGCAAACCAGTGCGGGTGAAATCATCGAAGGTCGTGTACGTGCGGTCTCGCCGGGTCTTGATGCGACAACACGAACCGGTACGCTTTATGCCGATTTGCCGAATCCCGGCAGCCTGAAAGCCGGCACCTTCCTGGAAGGTCGCGTGCTGATTGGCGAAGGCGACGTGTTGATGGTGCCGACTAGCGCGGTGGTTCAACGCGATGGTTACAGCTACGTATTCAAGGTCAATGCCGATAACATCGTGCAACGAGTCCGCGTTGCCAGCGGTATGTCGGAAAAAGGTTTTGTTGAAATAAGCCAGGGTTTGAAAATCGGCGATGCGGTGGTGAATTCCGGCGCCGGATTCCTGGCCGATGGCGACCGCGTGCGTATCGTCAGTGATAGCAAAGCCAAAGACGCCAAACCATGATGAATGTTTCCGCCTGGGCGATCAAAAAACCGATCCCGGCCCTGATGATTTTCTTCGTGCTCTGTGTTGCGGGCATTTACGGGTTCATCAAACTGCCGATCTCGCGTTTTCCCGATATCACCTTCCCGATGGTGACCGTCAGCGTCGCATTGCCCGGTGCGCCACCTAGCCAGCTGGAAACCGAAGTCACGCGTCGCGTCGAGGATTCGGTCGCGACGATCACAGGCGTCAAGCGCGTGATGTCGAATGTCAACGAAGGCATCAGCACGACGACGATTGAATTTTTCCTGCAAACCGATATCGCTACCGCGCTCGACGATGTGCGCGATGCGGTCACGCGCGTACGCGCCGATTTGCCGCAGGATATCCAGGAACCGATCATCAGCAAGGTCAATATCGGTGGATCGCTGATGACTTATGCGGTGTCGTCGGATAAACGGCAAACCGACGAGCTCAGCTGGTTCGTCGATCGCGAAGTCAGCAAGGCGATGTATGGCGTCAACGGCGTCGCATTGGTATCGCGATCCGGCGGTATTGATCGACAAGTGCGTGTCGATCTCGATCCGCAGGCATTGCAATCGTATGGCATCACGGCAGGTCAGGTGTCACAGCAATTGGCACGTACACAGGCCGAGCGTCCTGGCGGCAAGGCGGAATTCGGTGGCAGCCTGCAAACCGTTCGTACCGTTGGCACCATGGAAGACGTTCAAGCCTTGCGCGATTTTTCGATCAGTTTGCAGGATGGCCGTGCCGTGCGTTTGTCTTCGCTCGCAAAAATTAGCGACGGCGCCGCCGATCCATCGCAAATGGCTTTGCTCGACGGCAAGCCGGTGATTTCTTTTTCACTTTCGCGCACCGTGGGTTCGAGCGAAATCGAAGTCGCGAAAAATGTACAAATCGCATTGAAGACGCTTCAGGCAAGCAATCCCGATATCCAATTCCAGCTTGTCACGTCCACGGTTGAAGAAGCGCAACGTTCCTACGATTCCTCGATGACGATGCTGGTCGAAGGCGCTTTGCTTGCGGTGTTGGTGGTCTGGCTGTTCCTGCGCGATTGGCGTGCGACCTGGATATCTTCCTTGGCATTGCCGCTGTCGATTCTTCCAACTTTCGCGGTGATGTATCTGTTCAATTTCAGTTTGAACCTGATTACCTTGCTCGCCCTGTCGGTCGTGGTCGGCATTCTGGTCGATGATGCGATCGTTGAAGTCGAAAATATCGTGCGCCATCTACGAATGGGCAAACCGCCGATGGAAGCCGCGCGCGATGCCGCTGATGAAATCGGCGTTGCCGTGATCGCCACTTCCCTGACGCTGGCCGCCGTGTTCGTGCCGGTCGCATTCATGCCGGGCATCGCCGGAAAGTTCTTCCGAGAATTCGGCTGGACAGCGGCGACCGCCGTGATGTTTTCATTGATGGTCGCGCGATTGCTGACGCCGATGATGGCGGCCTATCAATTGAAGGCCAAGCCGCATGTCGAACATGAAAGCAAAATCATGACCTGGTATCTGGGTTGGGTGGATGCCGCCTTGCGTTATCGCGGCCGCACTTTGTGGGCAGCGTTTTTTATTTTCCTGGCGTCCTTGTCGCTGGTGTTTTTCATTCCGGCGACCTTCATTCCGTTTTCCGATCTGGGCAGAAGCAATCTCAGCATCGAGATGGCACCGGGCACCAAGCTGGCCGAAACCGTGGCAATGACGGAACGGGCCCGTGGCCAGTTGAAATCGATCAAGGAATTGAAACAGGTCTATACGACCGTCGGAAGCGTTCTCGATATCGGCGATCCAAGTAAAACCGGTTTTGCCGAGTCCCGCAAAGCCACGATGGTGCTCGATTGGGGCCATGCCGATACGCGCGACCGCAGCCAGAAAGATTTGGAACGTATTGCAAGACAAGTGCTGCAGGATTTGCCTGGCGTACGAATTAGTTACATCAGTTCCGAACCAGGCGAGCTGATGCAGCTGGTTCTTGCCGGCGATGATCCAAGACATTTGCTGGATGCCGCGCAGAATCTCGAAAAAGAATTGCGAAGTCTGAAAGGTCTTGGCGCGATTTCTTCCTCGGCTTCATTGCTGAGACCCGAATTGATCATCACGCCCGATTCCGCGCGCGCTGCCGAGTTGGGCGTGGCTACCGAAGATATTGCCGAAGCGGTTCGCATTGCTACCGCCGGTGATTATCGCCAACGTCTGGCGAAATTGAATTTGCCGGAAAGACAGATTCCGATTCGCGTCGGTTTTACCGAAGAAGCCTTGGCCGATCCGGCGCTGGTATCGAATCTGCGCGTGCCGTCGCGAGGCGGCAGCGTGCCGCTCACATCGGTGGCGACGATTACCTATAGTAGCGGACCATCACAAATTGATCGCTACCAGCGCCAGCGCAATATCAATTTCACCGCCGAGCTCAACGGCCGTCCGCTAGGCGACGTGATGAAGGAAATCCAGAACCTGCCGAGCGTGAAAAATCTTCCGGCCGGTGTGAGTTTTTTGAATACCGGCGATGCCGAAGTATTTGTCGAATTGTTCGTCGGGTTTTTGTTCGCGATGGCGGCGGGCTTGATTTGCATCTACATGGTCTTGCTGCTGTTGTTCAATCATGCTCTACAACCGATCACGATTCTGACAGCGGTCCCTTTGTGTGCCGGTGGCGCGCTGGGCGGTTTGTTCATCACGCAACATGCGCTCTCGCTGCCTGCCTTGATCGGCATGCTGATGCTGATCGGCATCGCGACCAAGAACTCGATCTTGCTGGTGGATTACGCCGTAATTGCCGAAGACGAAAACCATCTCAGCCTGCACGAGGCGGTTATTGATGCTTGTCGCAAGCGTGCACAACCCGTGTTGATGACCTCGATCGCGATGGGCGCGGGTATGTTGCCAATTGCCCTGGGTTTGTCGGGTGATTCCAGCTTCCGTGCCCCGATGGCGGTCGCGGTGATCGGTGGTTTGATTACTTCGACGTTGTTGAGCCTGTTGGTGATTCCAGCGGCTTACACCTTGCTGCACGATGTCGGCGAATGGTTTGGTCGCCGCAGAAAAGCAAAAGCGTAAAACCCGTCGCCCGCAAGCTGCCTCCTACGAAAAATGCTGCACATCCCCTATATTTCGCAATTTATGCCCACGGCACGCTCCATCACATGCCAAAGCAACTTGAAATCCTGGTCACAAGGCCTTGCGAAAAGGCCGCGTTTCAGTTCCTGGCCAGATTTATCTGATTACCGTGTGTTGCAAGGACAGGGAAAAAATATTCAATAATTTTGAAGCTGCACGAGCGTTGGCATTGACGCTGAATAATGTTCTGGCTGTAAAAAGTCGAAAATCCTGGCTTGGGTCGTGATGCCGGATCATATGCATCTTGCATTGCAATTGGCGGAAGATGAAACCTTATCCAAAACAATGAATCGAATTAATTCCTGCACTGCAATTGCAGTCAACAGGGTACTGAATAGAAATGTGCCGGTGTGGCAAGGCGCCTATCACGACCATGCTCTTCGCGATAAAGCGCAATTGTTCGCGGCGATCAGATACCTGGTCAGCAACCCTATCCGGGCAGGGTTGGTGCAGAAATTAGGCGATTATCCCTATTGGAATATCGCCATTGCCGAACCCGATGAAGCGTTGCCGTACTAAAATCAACACCAACACTATTCGTCGCCCGCAAGCGGCCTCCTACGAATTCATGGAGCGTAGGAGGCCGCTTGCGGCCGACGTCCCTGCGGATGGGTCAATACCGAGATTCCCGTAGCGATCCGTTTTCTGAAAATGGTCTTCGGTTTCAACTACGCCAGTAATGCACGCGTTTCCGGTACAGGCGCCAGACGTAGGGCGTTTCAAGACTACTGACCGGCGAGTTGGCGACCGTATTGGTGTCGGTATCAAACACGGTGGCCTGACGCAGCATTTCTGCATTGATGAATCGGTGTTTCAACAGTAGTTGCAGATGGTCGAACGAAAGCGTTTTTCGCGAGGCAAGAATGAATCCCCATTCGCCGAACGCCGGAACGTTTACCCGGTATGGCAGTGTCTTTAACGAAGTCGACAGCAGCGTCTGGTTGATGCACCAGTAACTTTCGCGGGCGTAATAGGGCGAGCTTGCCTGCGTTACCAGAATGCCATCGGCCGATAATTTCTTTTTTGCCAGCAGATAGAACTCACGCGAGTAAAGTCTTGAGATCGCTTCGGTGCGTGGATCGGGCAAGTCGAGCACGATCAAATCGAAGTGTTGCGGTGTTTCGATCAAAAAACGGTAGCCGTCGGCGTTGACGATTTTCACTTTCGGGTTGTGCAGCGAATCCTGGTTCAGCGCGCGTATCTGCGGCAGCTCGCGGCTGATTTTCGTCATCAAGGGATCCAGGTCGACCAGCGTAATGGCGTTGACGCGGGCATCTTTCAATATTTCGCGCGTCGCCAATCCGTCGCCGCCGCCAATGATCAGAACCTTGCCGGGCGTTTGCAGCAGCGACAGTGCCGGATGGATCAACGCTTCGTGATAGCGGTATTCGTCGCGGCTGGAAAACTGCAGTTCCTGGTCCGAATACAGCCGCAGATCGTTTTCGTATTGCGTGATCACGATTCGCTGGAAACGTGTCGTTTCGGCATAGACGATTTCGTCCTGGTATAGCCGATGTTCAAACCAGCGAATGCTGCTGGCGGAATGGAAAAGGCCAAGTGCAATGAGTGCGGACGAAATGACGAGACCGGCATGAAACTTTTTCCGGTGTGCGGCGCTCGCGGCAGGAATCGTAAGTGCGACCGCGACCAGATTGACGATGCCGACTACGAAACCGGTTTTTACCGTGCCCAAACTCGGTAACAGGATCAGCGGAAAGGCGAGCGAGCCGAGCAACGAACCGAAATAATCGTAAGACAGTGTGCTGGCAAAAGCGCTTTTGATGCCGCCGTGCTGCTTCAATAATTCCGCCAGAATCGGCAACTCCATACCGACCAAGCCGCCAAGCAGGCTGAGCAGTACGACCATGAAGGCGAGGTAGCCATCCAGAAAGGAAAAATGGGCTGCATACAACATCAATCCGCTGAAGCCGCCAAGCAAGGCAAGCATCAATTCGATCAGGATCAGTTTTTCGACCAGATGGCTTTCGATCGCCCTGGCCAGATACGCGCCGATCCCCATTGCGGCGAGAAACACGCCGATGGTCAGCGAATATTGCAAGGCGCTGTCGCCGTTCAAGTAGGTGGAAATGGTACCGATCAACAATTCGTAAACGATCGCGGCGGCGGCGGTTATCAACGTAATGACCGCAAGCCGGCGCGCCGACAAGCTTGAACTTGTCGGCATTATTTTCCGCCCCAGCCTGTGGAGCCGCGGCCGCTGCGACTTCGCACGCCGTTGTCGCAAACGGTTTCGTACTGGTTTGTGTTCGGATTGAGGCGTTGTTCGCAGTCGTTGTCTCTATCGCAGGTTTCAAGAAAAATGGCTGCTGCAAAAACCAGGATCATCGTAATCCAACCCGATACGCCGAACTTGCCATTCGGACGCGAATCGTGACTGCTTGCCGGCGTTGCCTTGAAGGACGTAGTCGACATGCGTGCAAGCAGATTATTGCCGGCATCCTTGGCCCATTTCAGTACTTCGGCATCCGGAACGCGGCGACCGAGCATGGCTTCCTGTCCGGTTTTATCCCATTCGATCGACAGCAGATGCGAACCGCCCGCTCGCATGTCGGCATAAGAAAATTTGTCGCCGACATTACATTCGCCGCCAAGATCGCCTGTGCAAAGGATCACGCTTGCATCGTCTGTTTCGGTCGCACGATAAGTGTTGCCGTTGACTGCGACGCTTTGGCCATTCTGCACCTCGCCAAAAGTTGGCTGCGTGTTCAGGCTGATCGGTGACCACAGCGTTAAACCCAGCTCCTCGTCCTGCGCTAGCCATTTATAGCTGAGGTTTTGGAGCGAGTCTCTGGTGATGGAGAATTTCGGGCAGAGCAGCCACTCGTCCCACATGGAGCCATCGGGGGTTTTCAGCGTGATCTTGCCGGATGCGCGATACAAGGTTTCGCTTATCAGCAAACCATCGCCTTCCTTCAGTGCAGCAAACGCTCGCGCCACTCAACCCACCATCGCCGCGGCAATGACGATCGCAAGCCCCAGAATGAACGCGCCGACCAGAATGGCAACGGCATGATTGCCTTCGTCGAAAATTTTCGAATGGGCGTCGCCGGGCGTCAAACGGTCGAATAGGCGGTAACCGGCCCATAACAGGATCGATCCCGTTGCCGCATAGGCGACCGAGGTAAGGAAAACAATCACAGCATGTTGCATGGCGCCCCCTTAGGCATGAAATCGGTGACAGATGGATTGAAGGATACCGGCTTGACGTATACATGTCTGCCTGTTCAGGGCATCCCTAGGCGGCAGTGGTTTCCATCCTCGGCTAGAATCGATGCCTGCCTTGCACGAGATTTCCGCATGAAATATTGCCTGTTGCTCTACAGCATTTTGTTGTCTGCTTCGGTGCAGGCCGCCACGACGCAGACATGGTCTTTGCCGGCACCGGCAAATGCCGCGCAGCCGAATCTAAGCCAGGCTCCGGACGGTGGTGTAGTGTTGAGCTGGATGCAGCGAATGCCAACTGGCGGTCATCGTTTGCAAATGAGTCATTATTCGATGCTGGCAAAATGGTCGACGCCTGCAACGATCGCCCAGGGTAAAAATTTCTTCGTTAATTGGGCCGATTTCCCTGCGACCCAATATTTGGCCGACGGCAGCCTATGGGCGCATAACCTGGAAAAAAGCGGCGTCGGGACCTATGCCTACGATGTCATCTTGCGACGTTCGAACGACAAGGGGAAAACCTGGTCGGCACCGATGCGAATCAATGCACCGGTGGAAGCAGAACACGGTTTCGTCAGCCTGTGGCCCTGGTCAAAAAACGAGCTCGGTGTTGCCTGGCTGGATGCTGGTGCAACGCCCGCCATGAAAGAAATGTCGGACCATGAGCACGGCGGTAGCATGATGACGTTGCGCGCTGCGGTAGTGAATGAAAAAATGCAAAGCACCCAGGAGTGGCCGCTCGACGTGTCGGTCTGTGATTGCTGCCAGACCAAAACGGCCCTGAGTTCGCGTGGCCCGGTAGTGGTGTATCGCAATCGCACCGAAAATGAAATTCGCGATATCTACACCACGCGTTACGACGGCAAACGCTGGACACCGCCGGTGCGCGTGCATGTGGACGACTGGAAAATGCCGGCCTGCCCGGTCAATGGTCCGGCAATCACGGCACTGCAGGACAAGGTCTGGGTCGCCTGGTTTACCGCCGCACAACAACCTGCTGTGCGCATCGCCTATTCGAAAAATGCCGCCGACAGTTTTGAGCCCATGCGGGAAATCGCAACGCAAAACGTGCAGGGTCGCGTTGATATTCTTGCCGACAATGATTCGGTCTGGCTGAGCTGGATGGAAGAAAAAAACGGAACGCAGAAGGTCTGGCTGGCACAGTATTCACATGACCTGAAAACCGAGAAGCAGCGTTTCAGCCTGCCATCGGTGATCGGCAATGGCCGCGCTACCGGGTTCCCGCGCATGGCCGTGATGAAGCACAAGATCCATATGGTCTGGACCGATATCGTTGGCGGAAAGCCGCAGTTGCGCGGCATTATCGTCACGCCGTAGGAGGGTCATTGGGCCCGATTGTCGCGCGCAAACGGCGAAAAGTCGCCCGCAAGCGGCCGCCTACGTCATAATTCACGCCATGACTGATATCGTTTTAACCACGCTCAACGCCCGTTACGCCCATGCATCGCTGGGCCTGCGCTATTTGCGTGCCAATCTGGGCGAGCTGCACGGTATATCCTCGATTCGCGAATTCGTGATCGGACAAAAGACCGAGGAAATGGTCGAAAAACTGCTGGCCGACCAAGCAAAAATCATCGGTATCGGTGTTTACATCTGGAATGTCGACGAATGCACGCGCTTAGTTGCGCAGATCAAAGCGGTGGCGCCGGAGATCATCATCGTGCTTGGCGGTCCGGAAGTCAGTTACGAAACCGAGCAGCAGCGCATCTGCGAACTGGCCGACTATGTGATCACCGGATGGGGCGACGTCACCTTTGCCGTGCTCGCGAAACAATTGATGAAAAACGAACGCCCCGACAAGAAAGTCATCGCTGGCGTACAGGCGCCATTGCCAGCTTTGGTATTGCCGTATAAAGAATTCACCGATGAAGACGTCAAGCAGCGCCATCTTTATGTCGAAGCCTCACGCGGCTGTCCGTTCAAATGCGAATTCTGCCTGTCGGCACTGGATAAGACCGCGTGGCCATTCGAGCTCGATCCGTTTTTGAACGAACTCGAAATTCTTTACCAACGCGGCGCCCGCACATTCAAATTTGTCGATCGTACTTTCAATCTGAAAGTCGATACCTCGCTCGCGATTCTGGATTTCTTCCTGAAGAAACTTGAGCATGCGCCAGAGGATCCGATCTTTGCCCACTTCGAATTGATTCCGGATCATCTGCCGGAAAAACTGAAAGAGGAAATTGCGAAATTCCCGGCCGGCACCTTGCAGTTTGAAATTGGCATCCAGACCTTTGATCCGGCAGTGCAGGCGCGGGTATCGCGCCGACAAAAGAACGAAGTCGCCGATACCAATATCCGCTGGTTGCGTGAACACAGCACGGCGCATCTGCACGTGGACCTGATTGCGGGCCTGCCCGGCGAGGATGTCGAATCCTTTGCGAAAGGGTTTGACCGCCTCGTTGCATTGGCACCGCACGAAATCCAGTTCGGCATCCTGAAGCGTTTGCGGGGCGCACCGATTGCACGCCACACCAAAGAGCATGGCCTCAAGTTCAACCCGGACCCGCCCTACAATATCCTGGCAACCGACGTGATCGATTTCGCGACCATGCAAAGGCTTTCGCGCTTTTCGCGTTACTGGGACATCATCGCCAACTCCGGTCGCTATTCTCGCACCTTGCCGCTATTGCTGGCCGACAATGCCTTCGAAAATTTCCTGGCCTTTAGCGACTGGCTCTACGAAAAAACCGGTAAGACCCACGCGATCGCGCACGAACGCATGGTGCAATTTATTTTCGATTATCTGCATGATGTTCGCCAATTCGAAAAAGAAAAACTGGCGGAAGACATCATTGCCGACTATCGTGCAGTCGGTGGCCGCACCCATTTCGAATTTGAAGCGCCTGGCGCTGCGCGTGCATTGCCGCGACCACAAAAAACCGCCGGCGGAACACCATCGCGGCAGGCACGGCATTTGCAAGGCAATGCATCTTGATAACTTTGATTTATACGGGTGAATAATGAGCGATGAATATCTGGGCGAGGATCAACCGGCACGCCGTACCACGCCCACCTGGGAGTTAGAGCTGCTGATATCCGGCGCAACCGTATTCGGTTTGATGCAATTGCCCGACCCGTTGAATCGCGCGTTAATCGTGATGATGAACGGCAACGAGGGGCCCATAGTTGATCTGGTGCGTACAGTCAGCATCTATCTGCAATTTTCACTTATCACATTGATCATCACCTTTGTATTGCATTTATTGGCACGTGCTTACTGGGTTGCCATTGTGGGCATGTATTCGGTGTATCCGCAGGGTATTCGCTGGGAGAATAAAAATACGACCGGCGGTCCCGCGTACCGCGAGTTCGGCAAAAATGAAATGGGCAGCATACCGGACCAGATTGAGCGGGCCGATAATCGTGCCACCAAGATTTTTGGTCTGGGTTTTGGCATGGCCATGGCGATGCTGATAGCCAGTGCCGTCGTGGGCCTGATGATTTTGATCATGATGATTGTGCAGGTATCGAATGGCGATATGGAGGTATGGAATACGGCGATGTGGGCCGTATTGGGCGTGCTGTTTCTGCCATTTTTCACTGCGTATCTGGTCGACTTTCAATTTGGTGAAAAGCTGAAAGAAAAAGGAATGGATGGCTGGATAAAGAAAATATTCCAGGTGTATCGGAAGGTCGGCATAGGCAATGGCGTCAATCCGGTGATAAGTCTGTACACCAGCAATGAAGGCGCACAGAAAACTTCGATCATGATGGCGCTGGTCATGATTCCCTTGATGTTTGGAGTGGGCATTTTTACCGCCACTCGCGGGTCGGCAATTGATAACGGCGCTTATGACGGGCTGCCAAAGCCCCAACTGGGTGCAGAGCTTGTTGTGCGCCCGGAATACTATTCAAACTCGCGCGGAGATGAATTCAGCACCACCATGGTGCCCTTCATCGAAGATTCGGTTGTCAGCACCAATTTTTTGCGACTGTTCATTCCTTACCAACCTAACCGATTCAACGAGTTTCTGAGGAAAAAATGTCCGGACAGCCTTGTTCGCAAGTTGGCCAATCAAGGTAAAGGACTTGATTGTTTGTCGAACTACTTCGCGATCCAGATTGATACTCAAGTCACCAAGCACTCCTTGTTGTCTGCAACGGATCCCGAAACCGGGCAGCGTGGCATGGTGGCGATGATTGATGTTCGCGAGCTATCCAACGGACAGCACCTGTTGAAAGTAAAAGTCATGCCCAAGGATACCGAGAGCAGCGAAGACAAGGAACCGACGTTCCACAAAATACCCTTCTGGAAATAACGGTCGCCAATATTGCGTGGCTGGAAACTTCCCGTTATTGCGTTAGACCAAAAACAAGATGAACAAACGGACGCATCTATGAGTAAGCCAGTAAAACCCGAACCGGCCTACTATCTCGCCAGCCGTTGTCCAAGTTGCGGCGCGGCAAAATCACGGCCATCGGCAACGGCCTATGTCTATTGCGATTTCTGCGGCAGTCTTGCCGATTATGATTTCAGGAAAGCCTGCGAGCAGCCCAGGTCAATGCCGGGTCCGGTCTACGAAAAACTGTCGGCCAAACTGAAGCCACAATGCGAGAAAGCCCTGCTGGCCAATGACCGGGAAAAGTATCTAGAGCTGCAGACTGAGCTTTTCGATGCCTATGTCGAAGCCTGCCCGAATGCCGTACCGGTTCGCGTGGGCGATGCAATTTTCAGGCTGGCTTTCGTCGCCCATTCGGCCGGTTGCTGCACGGTGATTGCCTTCGATGACGAGTACAAAAAAATCTCGGAAGCCATGACGCAGGCAACGGCCGCGTTGCAATGGACGCAACACGAGGGCGCCACCCGCGTCAGTCATAAAAGTTTCAAGGCCATGCTCGACACCGTCGTTGCCGCGCAAGAACGCACCTATTCCGATGAATTGTATAGCCAATATGCGCCACACCCGGACGGTGCCGGCGCGGATTTGTTGAAACGTATCGGTTATTCCGGCTTCGTGCAGGGTTGGCTGCCCTATCTGCACGAAGCAACGACGAAATTATTGCTGGAAACGACCGGACTGAAACAGGAATATCTGACAGTGGAAACCAATGCTTCCGCATTACTCAATTGTGGTTTCTGCAAAAATACGGTGCCGGTATTTGCCGGCGCCAAGCAATGTGTCTGCGAGCAATGCGGCCACAAGCTGGAAGTCGAACAGGGCATCCGCTGCGATGGCTGCGGTAGCCATCTGGCGGTCGATAAAAACTCCCGTGATTTTCCTTGCCCGCAATGCCGGAGAAAAATCGAACGCGTCGGCTTGCAATGGCCGGGCGTATTCAGCCTTTAGGCACGAGCTTGGTCTAGAATCAGCGGGTCTGAAATAAATCCTTACCTTCAGCGTCAATCATCCACAGGAGTTTGCCATGGGCATCGTAGATTTTCTCAAAGGCCAGTTACTCGAAATCATCGAATGGACCGATGATTCCCGCGACACGCTTTCGTACCGTTTTCCGGACGACGACAAGGAAATCAAGAACGGTGCGCAACTCATTGTGCGTGAATCGCAGCAGGTGCAATTCGTCGCCGCCGGCAAATACGCCGATCTGTTCAATCCCGGCAAACATACGCTCAGCACCGAAAATATTCCGATTCTTTCCACCATCATGGGCTGGAAATACGGCTTCAACTCGCCGTTCAAGTGCGACGTGTATTACATCAACACGCGTTTGTTCACCGGCAATAAATGGGGAACCTCGAACCCGGTCATGATGCGCGACAAGGATTTCGGCATCGTGCGTCTTCGCGCCTTCGGTACCTACGATTTCAAAATCGTCGATGCGCCGAAATTCCTGAAGGAAGTCGCCGGTACCGACCAGAATTTCCGTCTCGACGAATTCGCCGACACCATGCGTTCGCGCATCATCAGCGTATTCACCGACGCACTCGCTACCGCGAATATCCCGGCGCTCGATGTGGCGTCGCGCTACACCGAAATGGGCGAAGCCCTGCTTCCTATCATCAATCCGGCCGTGACTTCGAAATACGGTATCGAAATCACCAGCTTCCTGCTGGAAAACGTGTCGGTGCCGCCGGAAGTGGAGCAGGCGATCGACAAGCGTTCGAGCATGGGTGCGATCGGCAACTTGAACGATTACGTGAAATACCAGATGGGCCAATCCATGACG
>ERZ795061.632-NODE-632-length-35459-cov-15.206926_pt1 | contig 35459 bp, 36 predicted proteins | sample MGYA00375145_ERZ795061 | MGnify/ENA primary metagenome ERZ795061 (study PRJEB30190, sample SAMN05720144) | anaerobic digester metagenome | isolation source: active sludge of municipal wastewater-treating anaerobic digesters | place: USA | collected 2014-12-22 ... | reverse complement strand
TCAGCTACGACACCGAGGCGCCGCTGGCCTACACGCACAACCGCGTCGAGGGCCGTAGCGAGTACACGCAGTTGCTGTACATCCCGGCCAAGGCCCCGTTCGACCTGTGGAACCGCGACAAGCGCGGCGGCGTCAAGCTGTACGTCAAGCGCGTCTTCATCATGGACGACGCCGAGGCGCTGATGCCGGTGTACCTGCGCTTCGTCAAGGGCGTGATCGACTCGGCCGACCTGCCGCTGAACGTCAGCCGCGAGCTGCTGCAGGAAAGCCGCGACGTGAAGGCGATCCGCGAGGGTTCGACCAAGCGCATCCTGTCGATGCTGGAAAGCCTGGCCGAGAGCGAAGATGCCGCCGAGCGCGAGAAGTACGCGAAGTTCTGGGCCGACTTCGGCGTCGTGCTCAAGGAGGGCGTCGGCGAAGACCACGCCAACCAGGAGCGGCTGGCCAAGCTGCTGCGCTTCGCGTCGACGCATGGCGACGCGGGTGTTTCGCTGACCGAGTACGTCGGCCGCATGAAGGACGGCCAGGAGGCGATCTACTACATCACCGCTGACAGCTTGGCCGCCGCCAAGAGCAGCCCGCAGCTGGAGATCTTCCGCAAGAAGGGCATCGAGGTGCTGTTGCTTGTCGACCGGGTCGACGAGTGGATGCTCGCGCACCTGTTCGAGTTCGACGGCAAGCCGCTGCAGAGCGTGGCCAAGGGCGCGGTCGACCTGGGCAAACTGCAGGACGAGGGCGAGAAGAAGCAGGCCGAAGAGGCCGCCGAGGCCTTCAAGCCGGTGCTCGAGCGCCTGAAGGAGGCGCTGAAGGACCGCGCCAAGGACGTGCGCGTGACGACCCGTCTGGTGGATTCACCGGCCTGCCTGGTGGCGGAGGAGGGCGACATCAGCGGGCACCTCGCGCGCATGCTCAAGCAGGCGGGGCAAGACGCGCCGAAGGCCAAGCCGATTCTCGAGGTCAACGCGGAACACGCGCTGGTGAAGCGCCTCGATGCGAGCGCACATTTCGACGATCTGGCGAACATCCTGTTCGACCAGGCCCTGCTCGCCGAAGGCGGCCACCTGGAAGACCCGGGCGCCTACGTGAGGCGCGTCAACGCGCTGCTGGTCGGCTGAGGCGTCTTGCGAGGGCTGCTCGTCAGGCGACGAGCGGCGCCTCGGCCATCGCCTCGAGCTGGTCGCGCAGCCGCGTGGCCTGCTCCATCCAGTACGACGGGCTCTCGAACCACGGGAAGGCGATCGGGAACGCCGGGTCCTTCCAGCGCCGCGCGATCCAGGCGCTGTGGTGGATCATGCGCAGCGTGCGCAGCGGCTCGATGAGCGCGAGCTCGCGGCGGTCGAAGTCCATGAACTGCTCGTAGCCGTCGAGCACGGCGCCGAGCTGGCGCGTCCGCTCGGCGCGGTTGCCGGACAGCAGCATCCACAGGTCCTGTACCGCCGGTCCGGTGACCGCATCGTCGAGGTCGACGAAGTGCGGGCCGGCGTCGGTCCACAGGATGTTGCCGAGATGGCAGTCGCCATGCAGTCGAAGCAGCTTGAGCGATGTCACGCTGTCGAAGGCCGCTCGCACCTGATCGAGGGCCGCCTCGGCCATTGCGCGCCAGGCTGTGAGCGCATCGGGCGGCACCAGGTCCTTCGACAGCAGCCAGTCGCGCGGCTCGGTGCCGTAGGTGATCGGGTTCAGCGCCAGGCGCGTCTCGAAGCGACCGGTCGCGCCGATGGCATGCATGCGGCCGATGAAGCGGCCGATCCATTCGAGCACCGACGGATCCTCGACTTCCGGTGCCCGCCCGGCCATGCGAGCGGTGACGGCGAAGCGATAGGGGCCGCCGATCGTGTCGAACGCCGCCAGCGTCGGCCCGCGGCTCGCGACTTGCACGGCGCGCAGCGACTGCGGGTCGGGCGTCAGCGGCCAGGGCGCGGCCAGCGGGATCTCGTGCGCGGCCAGTTCGCTCGCGAACGCGTGTTCCTCGAGGATCTGCGCATCGCTCCAGCGCCCCGGCCGGTAGAACTTGGCCACGACGACGCGGCCATCCTCCAGGAAGACCTGGAAGACGCGGTTCTCGTAGGAATTCAGCTGGATCAGTCGACCGTCACCACGCAGGCCCACGGCATCGAGAGCATCGAGCACGACCTCCGGGTCGAGGCCTGCGTACGGGGTATCGTTCTCGGCAGGCGTTGGGCTCATGCCCGCATCGTACGCGGGGCCCGGGTGCGCGAGCCGTCAGTGTCGGTTGTTGGACGAATAGCGCGGCACGTCGACGACGACACCGCCAACGTCGTCGCGATCATCGTCCGCCAATCCGCCCGGGCCGCTGTCGAGCGAGCCGGGACGCGAACGCGGCGAGCCGAGGCTGTTGAGCCCGCCGAACTCGCTTTGCCCCGAGCCATCGGAGCGAGTGTCGGGCGCAAAGAAGGAGTCCTGGAACAGCGACGAGTCCTGCCACAGGGCGGTGCGTTCCGCGCGGCGATGGGCCACGGTGGTCGCCAGCGTGTCGCGCGCCTGATGCAGGTTCTGCGCGGGCGCGGCAGCCGCCTGCGGTCCGCGGGCATTGGCGCCGGCCTGAGGTACGAGCAACTGCAGCTCGGCCACCGAAGGCAGGTTCTCGACCGGGCAGCGCAGGTAGCGAACGCGGCAGGCTCCGAGCACCGACTGTTTGATCTGCAGAACCCGCCGGGAATTGCCGCGGTCGGTATCCAGATCGATGGCGGCAAGCACCCGACCGTTCGCGCTGCAAACGGCAAAGGCCACGTGGATGGAGCCGAGCAGGTCGTACCAGTAGCGCACGCGCGAAGGGTCCACCGGCTGGCTGAAGCGAACGAGCGGCAGCTTGGAAAGCACGATGTGGTGAGGCAGCGCCTCGCGCAGCAGCCGGTAGACACGCCGCTCGTCGGTGGAAAACACCGGACGCGCGGTCAGAGCCCAGTCGTTCGGCAAGGCAGTCGGCTTGGCCGGGCGGCGAGACCACCAGAGCCACACCACGGAAGCGGCGACGATACCCGCGAGGGCAGCCAGCGCAATGGTCAGGGGTGGGGTCGGCATGTCCAGGTCCGGTTCCGGTGTCACGGACCCGCCAGTGCAGGTCAATCGCGAACGTCCAATGTACCGGATGTTACGGTTTGGAAGTCTCCCCAGGATCCCCGACCTCAGGGTGTCACGCCCCGGTCAGGGGGCCCGGGCATCTCACTCGCCTGCGATGTGACGCGAGTCGGATATGTGAGCTTTCACTTCCGAAATTGTCTCGACGATTCTTTGAACCGTCGTGACATGCCGCTTGATCTGATAGTCGAATTCAGCTGCCTGTTGCCCCATCATTTCTTCGACGTGCGAGGCGAAGGTGTCGGGTGGCAGGCGCAGCCAGGCGTCCGATTCCGAACCGTCGCGTTCGACCGTCGCGCCGGCGTTGCGGGCAATCTTGAGCATCGCGGTGTTTTCGCTCAGCGCATGGATGAACAAGGTCTGCACGCCGCGGTTGCGGGCGTGCAACACCGAATGCTCGAAAAGTCGGGCACCAAAGCCGCGGCCACGTGCCTTCTTGAGCACGGTAACGCCGAACTCGGCCATCGTGCCGCGAGAAGACTCCGTCGGCGTGGCGGGGTGGGCCAGGTGAGCCATCGCGATCAGGTCGAGGCGGCGGTTGAAGATACCGAACACCTCGTCCTGATCGAAGTCGAGCATGTCGACGTAGCGTGCGATCTGCGCATCATTGGCCGGGTAGCCGAAGCGCAGGTAGCGGTCCGCCGCGTCCAGGCTGATGAGGTGTGCCGCGATGCGATCGCGGTGTCGCGGGCCCAGGGAGCGAATGGGCACCCAGGTCCACTTGGACGATGAGTCGACTTCCGGCGAGGCGGTGGCTAGGCGCTCTTGTGAAGCGCTGGGCGGCAATGAGTCTTGCCGCGGATCGTCTGGAAAGCCCATCTGAGACCTCCGGTGACTAGGGTTAACCCCAGTCTAAGCGATCGGGCTAGAGCCCGTAGTCCAGTTCGCCCGTCGAGCCTATGCAATCCGTGCAAATGCCCGGCCTGGCTTCTGCTAGACTCACGGGCTTTCCGCAATTTGCTCCGCGGAAAGCGCCTGCGTCTGCAGGTGGTGCCAGATGAGAGTCCGCCGACCCAAGAAGCGGAGCCTCGCGTGGTGCGGCCAATACGGCATGGAGCCTGACTCTATCTCCACTGATCATGAAAACCTTCAGCGCCAAGCCGGCTGACGTGACGCATGAGTGGTTTGTGATTGACGCGACCGATAAGGTCCTCGGAAGGGTGGCCAGTGAAGTCGCCCTCCGCCTGCGCGGCAAGCACAAGGCCATTTACACGCCTCACGTCGATACCGGTGACTTCATCGTCGTCGTCAATGCCGACAAGATCCGGGTGACCGGCAACAAGGCCAACGACAAGGTGTACTACCGCCATTCGGGTTTCCCGGGCGGCATCTACGGCACCACGTTCAAGGACATGCAGGCCAAGCATCCCGGGCGCGCGCTCGAGAAGGCGGTCAAGGGCATGCTTCCCAAGGGCCCTCTCGGCTACGCGATGGTCAAGAAGCTGAAGGTGTACGCCGGTGCCACGCATCCGCACACCGCCCAGCAGCCCAAGGCGCTGGAAATCTAAGGAGCGGTGATGATCGGAAATTGGAACTACGGTACCGGCCGCCGCAAATCGTCGGTCGCGCGTGTCTTCATGAAGAAGGGCACCGGCCAGATCCTGATCAACGGCAGGCCGGTCGAGCAGTACTTCGGCCGCCAGACCTCGATCATGGTCGTCAAGCAGCCGCTCGTGCTGACTGCGAACGATGCGGCCTTCGACGTGAAGGTGAACGTGCACGGTGGCGGAGAGTCCGGCCAGGCCGGTGCGGTGCGTCACGGCATCACCCGCGCCCTGATCGACTACGACGCGGCGCTTAAGCCCGACCTGAGCCGTGCCGGCTTCGTCACGCGCGATGCGCGTGAAGTCGAGCGCAAGAAGGTGGGTCTGCACGGCGCGCGTCGCCGGAAGCAGTTCAGCAAGCGCTGAGGTCGCGACACCCGCCGATCCTCGATCGAGGCCGCCACTGTGCGGCCTCTTTCGTTTCCGGCTCCGGCTTACCAACCGATACGAACAGACGCGATGCGTTGGAAACTGTGGCGACGTCGTTTGTCGGTCAGCGCGCCGCGCATGATCGTTCGCAGCCACTTGCCCTGGCCGCTGCGCTGGGCAGTGGCCGCGTTGGCGCTCGGCTTTTCCGGCGCCCTGGCGATGTGGGCCTTCGAGACCGGCAAGAACATCGCCGGTCTCGACCGCGACGCCAAGGAAGAACTCTCGCGGCTGCGTGTCGAGGTGGCCCAGCTGCGCGACGAGCGCGAGAAGGCGCTGTCGATTGCCAACACGGCCGACAGCCTGCTCAAGACCGAGCGCACCGCTCAGGAAAGGCTCGCCCAGCAGCTCAAGCAGACGGAAGCCGAGAACCTCGCACTCAAGAACGACCTGGGATTCTTCGAGCGCTTGCTGCCCGCTGCCGCGGGCGAATCGGCGCTCAGCATCCGGGGCTTGCAGGCCGAGGCCGTGACACCCGGCCAGCTGCGCTACCAGCTGCTGCTGATGCAGACGGGCAAGTCGCGGCCCGAGTTCAGTGGGCGCTATGAGATGACGCTTTCCGGCACGCTGGAGGGGCGACCGTGGTCGCTGGTGCCGCCGGGGGGCACGCAGCCCTTGCAGGTCAGGCAGTACCGCCGCGTCGAGGGTCTGATTGACCATCCGCCGCAGGCCGTGATAAAGATGGTGACGGTAAAGGTCACCGACACGCGCGGCGCAGTTCTTGCGTCGCACACGCTGAAGATGTGAGCGCCTGTGGCGTATCGCATGGCCAGCCTGGAGGATTTCGAATGTTCGGGAAGAAAAAGCAGCCGCCGATCCGCACCCTGATCGGCGAAGGCACGGTGATCACCGGCGAACTCCGCTTTGCGGACGGCCTGCGCATCGATGGCGAGGTCGTCGGCGACGTGGTCGCCGCCGGCGAGGGCTACAGCATCCTCGTGATCAGCGAGAAGGCCCGCGTCACGGGCAAGGTCAACGCCGGCCACGTGATCGTCAACGGAACGGTGATCGGCCCCATCCACTCGAGCGACCTGCTGGAACTGCAGCCCAAGGCGCAGATCACCGGCGACGTCCGCTACGAGGTCCTCGAGATGCACCAGGGTGCCACCATCGACGGCGAATTGAGGCCGATCAAGGCAGACGAAAGACCATCCCTGAAACTCGCCGCCGCAAATCTGTAAGATTGCGCCTCACGGCGTGGTGCCGCAGGAGCGAGTGATGAGTGCAGTCGCAGACAACATCCAGACCCAGATCGCTGCGGACGAACCGCCGTCGCCGATCATCTTCACCGACAGCGCCGCCGGCAAAGTGAAGGAACTGGTCGACGAAGAAGGCAATCCCGACCTGAAGTTGCGCGTCTTCGTGCAGGGCGGTGGCTGCTCCGGCTTCCAGTACGGCTTCACCTTCGACGAGGTCGTCAACGAAGACGACACACAGATGACGAAGAACGGCGTCACGCTGTTGGTCGACGCGATGAGCCTGCAGTACCTGGCCGGTGCCGAGATCGACTACAAAGACGACCTGCAGGGGGCGCAGTTCGTCATCAAGAACCCGAATGCGACCACCACCTGCGGTTGCGGATCGAGCTTCTCGGCCTGACCGGCCGTCGCGCCACTGGAGGCCGCCTGCGGGCGGCCTTTGTCATGCCGCGGCCGGGTAGAGGCAGCCCAGCACCCGCGCCCCGCGCGCGCCCGTGACCGAGGGCAGGCTGGCGGGCTCGCGCCGCACGAACTGCCGGGCCAGCCATGCGAAGGCGCACGCCTCGACCTGATCGGGCGGCAAGCCCCGCTCGGCCGTCGATCGAACATCGACGCCCACCGCGCGCACGGCGATTCTCTGCATCAGGTCGGTGTTGAAGGCGCCGCCTCCACACACCCGCAGCTCGCGAATCGAAGGAGCCCAGCGCTGGAGATCGCGCGCGCAGACCCAGGCCGTCAACTCGGCCAGCGTAGCCTGCACGTCGGCCGGCGCCAGCCCGGCGAACGGTGCCAGGCGCTGCTCGAGCCACGCGGCATGGAACAGGTCCCGCCCGGTGCTCTTGGGCGGGGGCAGATCGAAGAAGGGCTCGCGCTGCAGGTCTTGCAGCAAGGGCAGGACGACGTGGCCGCTGGCCGCCCAGCGTCCGCCAGCGTCGAAGGGCCGAGACAGTTGTCGGCCGATCCAGTGGTCAAGGAGCGCATTGCCCGGGCCGCAATCGAAGCCGAGCACCGAACCGTCGTCGGCAAGCAGCGTCAGATTGCTGATGCCGCCGAGATTCAGTACCGCGAGGGACTGACCGGGCCGGCCGAACTCGGCCCGATGAAAGGCCGGCACGAGCGGCGCACCCTGGCCTCCGGCGGCGACGTCGCGGCTGCGCAGGTCGGCCACCACGTCGATGCCGGTCAACTCGGCCAGCAGCGCCGGGCTGTTGACCTGCAGCGTGTAGCCGACACCATCGAACTGCTGGGGGCGGTGCCGCACGGTCTGGCCATGCGCACCCATGGCGCGCACGGACGAGACCGGCATGCCGGACTTCGCGAGCAGCGCATGAACAACATCGGCATAGCGCCGCGCCAGTGCGTTGCCAGCCAGTGCGGCGCGATGCAGTTCGTCCGCACCGTTGCTGTTCAGGGCCATCAGTTCGGCGGCCAGCGCCGGCTCGAAGCCCAGGTGCACATGGGCATGAACATGGAGCGCGGCGTCGGGCATCCACTCGACCAGAACGCCGTCGACCCCGTCCATCGACGTGCCCGACATCAAGCCGATGTAGATCTCGGCCATCAGCCGGGCGGCGCCATGAGCGCCTACTCGGCGACGCTGGCGCCGATGCTGCCGGCGGCTTCGAGCTGGCCGCGGATCGACTGGGCGAGTCCGGCGAAACGCTGTTTCCCGGACGCAGACAACTCGATGGCTTCCGACGAGCGGGCCATCACCATCGGATTCTGCTGGGCACCGTTGAGCTTGAACTCGAAGTGCAGGTGCGGCCCGGTCGCCCAGCCCGTGGCGCCGACGGCACCGATGCGGTCGCCCTGGTCGACACGCTGCCCCTTGCGAACGTCGAGGCGGCTCAGGTGTGCGTAGACGGTGGATCGGTCGTTGCCGTGGTTGACCTGCACGACGTTGCCATACCCGTTCTGCCAGCCGGCGAACTCGACCGTGCCGTTGCCCACGGTTCGCACCGGCGTGCCGGTGGGGGCGCCGTAGTCGACGCCCTTGTGCTGGCGCCACTGGTTCAGGATCGGATGCAGCCGCATCGCGAAGCCCGAAGTCACCCGCGAGAACTCCATCGGGCTGGCCAGGAAGCTGCGGCGCTTGCTCTGGCCGTTCAGGTCGTAGAAGCCGCCGCGGCCGTCGTCGTCCTTGAACCAGACGGCCGAGTGCGCGCGACCCTTGTTGACGAACTCCGCCGCGACGACCTTGCCGCCCACGTTGTTCCATGTGATCGGCTCGCCGTCGGCCGTGAGCGTCTCGTACACCACCGAGAAGGTGTCGCCCTTGCGCAGCTCGCGGTGGAAGTCGATGTCGGCCGAAAAGGCCTCCGCCAGTTGCACGGCAATGGCGTCGGGTATGCCGGATTCGTCGGTCGCGGCAAACAGCGAACTGCGGATCGTGCCGCTGCCCAGCCGCACCGAGCTGGCCAGTGGGACGGTCTCGATGCTCGCCGAGAGCTGCCCCGCGTCTCGGGCGATGCGCATGCGCATGAAATGGGTGGCAAGCAACGCGCTGTCGCCTGGCGCGAAGCGTGCCGTGAGTTCTTCCAGCGTACCTGCCGGCGTGGCGGCCAGGCGCACGATCTTGCCCGGGCGGCCTTCGAGCAGCTTGCGGGCCTGCGCATCGCGACGCAGGAACTCGGCAGCCTCGAGGTCGCTGACCCCCAGGCGCGACAACAGCGACTCGGCGTTGTCGCCGGCGCGGGTGAGGTCGCTGCGGTACAGGTGCAGCGTCTGGCCGGCCAGTGCTTCCAGTTGTGTCGACACGTCTTCGCCGGTGACGATTTCCGTCACCAGGCGCCGGGGCAGGTCGGACGCGTCCGGGCCCTGGCTGGCGATGCCGTAAGCCGCTGCGCCGAAGCCCGCCAGCGAAAAGGCGACGATGGCGGCCAGGGTGCGCGGGTGCGCGGAAACGATGCGCGAGCCTCGGATCAGCGTTGCCTCGGCGGCGCGTTCAAGGGAATCCAACGATTTCAATTTTGTGTGCCGAACGCGAGCGCTCGTTTTCGATCCAGGTTGCACAAGAGGCGTCCACTAGAATCCGTGGCGCCTGCCGGAGCGTGTGCCGGCCGTTCGATGCGGTGCAAGACCGCGTCGAAGTATACCGAGCGAGCCTCGCCCTTCTCTTCGTAAATCCCCCACGTCGCCGCATGTCCCAGCCACCTCATTCGCCTTCGCATCCGGTCACCGATCGAGTGCTGAACGCCCTGCAAGTTTCACGGCGCGGTTGCGACGAACTGTTACCGGAAGCCGACTGGCTGGCCAAGCTCGCTCGCTCTGAAGCAACCGGTGTGCCACTGCGCATCAAGCTGGGCCTGGACCCGACCGCGCCCGACATCCACGTCGGCCACACCGTGGTGCTCAACAAGATGCGCCAGTTGCAGGACCTCGGTCATCAGGTGATCTTCCTGATCGGCGACTTCACCTCGATGATCGGCGACCCGTCGGGGCGCAACACCACGCGCCCGCCGCTGACACGCGAGCAGATCGAGGCGAACGCACAGACCTACTACCGCCAGGCCAGCCTGGTGCTGGACCCCGACAAGACCGAGATCCGCTACAACTCCGAGTGGAGCGACCCGCTGGGCGCGCGCGGCATGATCCAGCTCGCCGCCCGCTACACGGTGGCGCGCATGATGGAGCGCAACGACTTCGCCGAGCGCTTCAAGGCCGGCACGCCGATCTCGGTGCACGAGTTCCTCTACCCGCTGATGCAGGGCTACGACTCGGTCGCACTGAAGAGCGATCTCGAGCTCGGCGGCACCGACCAGAAGTTCAACCTGCTCGTCGGTCGCGCGCTTCAGAGCGAGTACGGCCAGGAGCCGCAGTGCATCCTGACGATGCCGCTGCTCGAAGGCCTGGACGGCGTCGAGAAGATGTCCAAGAGCAAGGGCAACTACATCGCCGTCACCGAGCCGGCCAACGACATGTTCGCCAAGCTGCTGTCGATCAGCGACACGCTGATGTGGCGCTACTACGCGCTGCTGAGCTTCCGCAGCGAAGCCGAGATCGCCAAAATCAAGGCCGAGGTCGAGGCCGGGCGCAACCCGAAGGAGGCCAAGGTGATGCTCGCCAAGGAGATCACCACGCGCTTCCACAGCGCGGCGGCGGCCGATGCGGCCGAGGCCGACTTTGCCAACCGCGCGCGCGGCGGCATCCCCGACGAGATCCCCGAGGTGTCGCTCTCGGGCGCGCCGCTGGGCATCGGTGCGCTGCTCAAGCAGGCCAACCTCGCGCCTTCGGGCAGCGAGGCGATGCGCCTGGTCGAAGGCGGCGGTGTGCGCATCGACGGCACGGTGGTCAGCGACAAGGGGCTGAAGGTCGAGCGCGGTACCTACGTCGTGCAGGTCGGCAAGCGCAAGTTCGCGCGCGTCACGCTCGGCTGATCGTGCCGGCCATGCAGGCCAAGACACTGCTCAAGCTCTCGGTGGTGGCCGCACTGGCCACCATCGCGATGAAGACTGCGGCCTGGTGGATCACCGGCTCGGTCGGCCTGCTGTCGGACGCGATGGAGTCGTTCGTGAACCTCGCCTCGGCGCTGTTCGCCGTGCTGATGGTGACGATCGCCGAGCGCCCGGCCGACGAGGACCATCCCTTCGGCCACACCAAGGCCGAGTACTTCTCCAGCGGATTCGAGGGCCTGCTGATCGTCGGCGCCGCGGTAGCCATCATCTGGGCGGCGGCAGGCCGCTTCGCGAACCCTCAGCCGCTCGAGCAACTCGGCTGGGGCATCGCACTGTCGGTGGCCAGCTCCGCGCTCAACGGCGTGCTGGCCTGGCGCATGCTGATCGCCTCGCGCGAGCAGCGCTCGATCGCGCTGGAAGCCGACGCGCGGCACCTCTTCACCGACGTCTGGACCTCGGCCGGTGTCGTCGTCGGACTGCTGCTCGTGCCCGTCACCGGTTGGCTCTGGCTCGACCCGCTGCTGGCCATCGGCGTGGCGCTGAACATCCTGCGCGAAGGCGCGCACCTGGCCTGGCGCTCCGTGGACGGGCTGATGGACAAGGCTGTCGAGCCCGAGGTGCGCGCGCAAATCGACGCCGCGCTGGCGCAGTTCGAACACCACACCATCCGATTCGACCACCTCGTCACGCGGCGCGCCGGGCAGCGCCGCTTCGTCGACGTGCACATGCACATGCCGGCCGGCTGGACGCTGGGCCGCGCGGCGGCACTGCGCACGAGCGTGGAGCAGGCGCTGATGAGCGCGGTGCCGGGCCTGCGGGCCTCGATCCAGCTGCTGCCCACCGACGTCGAGGCGCACTTCGACGACCCGAAGGACCTGGTGTGATCGCGCTGCTGCAACGCGTGGCTTCGGCGCGTGTCGAAGTCGGTGGCCGGGTCATCGGCGCCATCGGTCCCGGTCTGTTGATGCTGGTGTGCGCCGAGCCGGACGACAGCGATGCCATTGCCGACAAGCTCGTCGCCAAGGTGCTGAAGCTGCGCATCTTCGCCGACGAGGCCGGCAAGATGAACCGCAGCCTGCCCGACATCGGCGGAGGCTTGCTGGTGGTCAGCCAGTTCACGCTCGCGGCCGATGTCTCCAGCGGCAACCGGCCCGGGTTCAGCGCCGCGGCCGGCCCCGAACTCGGCCGGCGCCTCTACGAGCGCGTGCTGGCTACCGCGCGTGCCTCGCACCCGCAGGTCGAGTGTGGCGAGTTCGGCGCCGAGATGCAGGTCCATCTCGTCAACGACGGGCCGGTGACCATCCCGATCACGCTGCGGGCATGAAAAAGGCCGCCCGTGGGCGGCCTTCGAATCGCCGGGCTGGTGGTGTCAGTCCGCGTACTGGCCAGCGGCCTTGATGACCGGGGCCCATTTGTTGATCTCGGCCTCGACGAACCTCTTGTGCTCGGCCGGGTTGACGCGCGCGTCGCTCACCACCACGGCGCCCAGCGCTTCCTCGCGCTTGATGAACTCGGCGTCCTTCAGCGCCGCCTTCAGGGCGGTGTTGAGCTTGTCGATCACCGGCTTGGGCGTGCCCTTGGGCGCGTAAAGGCCGTGCCAGATCGACACGTTGAAACCCTTCAGGCCGCTCTCGTCGAGCGTCGGCAACTTGGCCAGCGCCGGCGTGGTCAGGCGCTTGCTCGTCGTCACGGCGAAGGCCTTGACCTTGCCGGCTTCGATCTGGCCGGTGGTGTTGGTGGTCTGGTCGCACATCAGGTCGACCTGGCCGCCGAGCAGGTCGTTCATCGCCGGCGCGGTGCCCTTGTAGGGCACGGTCTGCATGTCGATCTTCAAGCTCTGCTGGAACAGCAGGCCGCACAGGTGCGAGGCAGCACCCAGGCCGGCGTTGGCCAGGTTGATCTTGCCCTTGTTGGCCTCGAGCCACTTCATCAGCTCGGCCCAGTTGTTGGCCGGCAGCGACGGCTTGCCGATCACGGTCATGGGCACTTCGTTGATCATGCCGACGTACTCGAAGTCGTCCAGAACCTTGTACGACAGCGAGCGGTACAGCGCCGGCGCCGTGGCCATGCCGATGTGATGCAGCAGCAGCGTGTAGCCGTCGTTCGGGGCGCGCGCCACCTTGGCCGCACCGAGCGTGCCGCCGGCGCCGCCGGTGTTGTCGATCACGATGGTTGCGTTGGGCAGCGGCTTGCGCAGCGCCTCGGCCAGGTCGCGCGCCACCTTGTCGGTCGGCCCGCCCGCGGCAAAGGGCACGACGATCGTGATCGGCTTCTCCGGGTACTCGGCCAGTGCGGCCGTCACGGTCAGGGTGGCCAGCATGGCCGTCATCAGGCGCTTCATGGTTGCTCCTTGCAGGGTATCGGTAGTCGGACAGCGCCGATTGTGGTCAGCGGCCGATGCCCCTGCATGGCGGAAACTACGTAAGCCCCTCGCAGTCACGGGGTCGGATGTGCCAGATCAAGCCAGATGGGCGGCCAGCACACGCGCCACATGCAGTGACTCGCGCCCGGCACCGTCGGCGATCTGGTGCCGGCAGCTGGCACCGTCGGCCACGATCCAGGCATCGCCGGCGGCACGCACCGCCGGCAGCAGCGAGGCCTCGGCCATCTGCATCGACACCGCATGGTGCTCGGCCTCGTAGCCGAAGCTGCCCGCCATGCCGCAGCATGAGGACTCGATCAGTTCCGGTTTCGCGCCGGGGATGAGCTGCAGCACCTCCAGCACCGGCTGCATCACGCCGAAGGCCTTCTGGTGGCAGTGGCCATGCACGCGCATCGGCCGCGTCGCCGGCGACAGCGTCGGCGCGAAGCGCCCGGCGCTCGCTTCGCGGGCGATGAACTCCTCGAAGGTCAGCGCCTGTGCCGAAACCGTGACGGCCGCGTTGCCCAGGCCCATCACCAGCGCCTCGTCGCGCAGCGTGAGCAGGCAAGAGGGCTCCAGCCCGACGACCGCGATGCCGTGTTCGGCGAAGGGTCGCAGCGCTGCGATCAGGGCTGCAGCCTGCGCCTTCGCCGCATCGGCCATGCCGGTGGCGAGGTAGGTGCGGCCGCAGCACAGTGGTTCGCCGCTCAAGCCCGGCACGTGCACCGCATAGCCGGCAGCCTGCAGCACGCGCACGGCGTCGCGTGCGTTCTCCGTCTCGAAGGCAGCGTTAAAGGTGTCGACCCACAGCACCACGGCCTTCTCGGCGGCCAGCACCTGTGCCGCACTCGCCAGCGCGAACGACGGCGCGCTGTGCCGCAGCGTGTCGCGCCGCCAGCGCGGCAGGCTGCGCGCGGCCGCGAAGCCGAACCAGCGTTCGGACAGCCGTGCGATCGCCGGCACCCGGTTGCGCAGGTTCAGCAGCCCCGGCACCCGGCTCGCCCAGCGTGCATAACGCGGCAGGTGCGCGATCACGCGGTCGCGCAGCGTGTGGCCATGGCGCAGCTTGTACGCGGCGGTCGCCTCGATCTTCATGCGTGCCATGTCCACGCCCGTCGGGCAGTCGCGCTTGCAGCCCTTGCAGCCCACGCACAGGTCGAGCGCCGCCTTCACGGCCTCGCCGTCGAGCGCCTCGCCGCCGAGTTGGCCCGACAGCGCCAGGCGCAGCGTGTTCGCGCGCCCGCGCGTCAGGTGTTGCTCGTCGCGCGTGACGCGGTAGCTCGGGCACATCGTGCCGGCGTCGAACTTGCGGCAGTGGCCGTTGTTGTTGCACATCTCGACGGCCTTGGCCAGGCCGCCGGTGGGGTCGCCGCCGCTGCCCGGCGCGGTGGTGGTCTCGGTGGCCGGGTCGTTCTGGACGTTCCAGTCAGACCAGTCGAGCACGGGCTTCAGCGGGATGGTCCGGTATGTCGGCGGGAAGCGGAACAGCCGCGCATCGTCCATCTTCGGCGGGTCGACGATCTTGCCGGGGTTGAACAGGTTCGCCGGGTCGAGCTCCTGCTTGATGGCGCGAAAGGCGTCGTCGATCTTCGTGCCGAACTGCCAGCGGATCCACTCGCCGCGGCACAGGCCGTCGCCATGCTCGCCGCTGTAGGCGCCCTTGTACTTGCGCACCAGCGCGGCGGCTTCTTCGGCGATGGCGCGCATGCGCGTCGCGCCGTCGCGCCGCATGTCGAGGATGGGCCGCACGTGCAGCGTGCCCACCGAGGCGTGCGCGTACCAGGTGCCGCGCGTGCCGTGGCGGCGGAAGACCTCGGTCAGCGCGTCGGTGTACTCGGCCAGGTGCACCAGCGGTACCGCGCAGTCCTCGATGAAGCTGACCGGCTTGCCGTCGCCCTTCAGGCTCATCATGATGTTCAGGCCGGCCTTGCGCACTTCCCACAGCGCCTTCTGCGGGCCTTCGTCGGGCATCTCGACCACGCTGCCGGGCAGGCCGAGGTCGCCCATCAGTTCGACCAGCGATCGCAGTTGCCGCAGCAACGCGCTTCGATCCCCGCCGCTGAACTCGACGAGCAGGATCGCCTCCGGGCTGCCGATCAGCGCCGCCTCGATCACCGGCCGGAACGCCGGGTTGGCGCGCGACAGCTCGATCATCGTGCGGTCGACCAGCTCCACCGCGGTGGGGCCGAGCTTGACGATGTGCTGCGCCGAATCCATCGCGGCGTGGAAGCTCGTGAAGTTGACGACGCCCAGCACCTTGGCGCGTGGCAGGGGGCTGAGTTGCAGCGTCAGGGTCTTCGTCAGCGCCAGCGTGCCTTCGGCGCCCACCAGCAGGTGCGCGAGGTTGACGCTGCCGTCCGCCGTGTAGGGCCGCTCGCTCTTCGGCCGGAAGATGTCGAGGTTGTAGCCGGCGACGCGGCGCATCACCGTCGGCCAGTTCGCGTCGATCTCGGGGGCGAGCCTGTCGGCCAGGCCGCGCACGAACGCGGCAATGCCACGTTCCTTGGTGCCCAGCGTGGCCAGCGGCCCGAACGCCACCTCGCTGCCGTCGGCCAGCCAGGCGTCGATGCCGGCCACGTTGTGCACCATGTTGCCGTAGGCGATGCTGCGGCTGCCGCAGGAGTTGTTGCCGGCCATGCCGCCCAGCGTGGCCTGCGCGCTGGTCGACACGTCCACCGGGTACCACAGGCCGTGGGCCTTCAGTTGCGCGTTCAGGTGGTCGAGCACCATGCCGGGCTCGACTTGCACGCGGCGGCCTTCGACGTCGAGCGAGACGACCTTGCGCAGGTGCTTGCTGAAGTCGATCACCAGCGCAGCGCCGGTGGTCTGGCCGCACTGCGAGGTGCCGCCGCCGCGCGGCAGCACAGGCGCTCCCATCTCGCGCGCCACCTGCAGCGCGATGGCCACGTCGCGCTGCGTCTTCGGCACGAACACGCCGATCGGGATGGCCTGGTAGATCGAGGCGTCGGTGGCATAGCGGCCGCGCGCGGCGGGGTCGAACAGCACCTCGCCTTCGGTCTCGCGCGCGAGCCGGCGCGCCAGTTCGGCCTGATCCGTGAGCACGCCGCGAGGCAGCGGCGCGTTCATGCGCTGGCCTTGCTGCCCGCGTCGAGCTGGCCGCTCTTCATCAGCTCCAGCACGGCATCACGCTTGTGCATCAGGTGCTCGATGAGCAGGGCGCGCAGGCCGGCCGCGTCGCGTGCACCGAGCAGCTCGACCATGCGCTCGTGCTCCTTCACCGCGCGCTTCCACTTGGCCTCGTCGAAGTTGGAGCGGAATCGCAGCGCCTGCAGCCGCGCATTGACGTTGCGCCAGGTCTGGGCCAGCACCGGGTTGCGTGCCGCTGCATTGATCAGCGTGTGGATCTGCGCATTGATGCGGTAGTAGGTGGGCAGGTCGCGCCGCGTGAAGGCCGCCATCATCTCGAAGTGCAGCGCGCGGATCTCGGCCAGCTCGGCGTCGGTGATGCGCTGCGCGGCGAGCTCGCCCGACTGGCCTTCGAGCCCGGCGATCACCTCGAAGGTGTCGGCCACGTCCTGCGCCGACATCTGCGCCACCACCGCGCCGCGATTGGGCAGCAGCTCGACCAGGCCTTCGGCGGCGAGCATCTTCAGCGCCTCGCGCAGCGGCGTGCGCGACACGTTCAACAGTTCGCTCAGCTCGCGCTCGTTGAGCTTGGCGCCGGGGGCGAGCTGGCCTTCGACGATGCGCTGGCGCAGCCGCACCACGACCTCCTGGTGGAGCACCTGACGGGGGATGGAGATGATCTCGGCCATGGTTTGGTATGCAATCGGCGGCAGCACTTGCCTCGTACTATAGGGCAACTTCGCTTGACAAACGCATTTTGTATGCAAAACTGAAGGCATCCAGGAGCCCTCCATGATCCCCCTCGACCAGCATCCCAGCGGCCGCCATTTCCTGCAGATTCCCGGCCCGAGCCCGGTGCCCGACCGCGTGCTGCGCGCGATGAGCCTGCCCACCATCGACCACCGCGGGCCCGAGTTCGGCAAGCTCGGCCTGAAGGTGCTCACCGGCACGCAGCAGATCTTCCGCACGAAGCACCCAGTGGCGATCTACCCGGCCTCTGGCACGGGCGCGTGGGAAGCGGCTCTGGTCAACACGCTCAGCCCCGGCGACGACGTGCTGATGTTCGAGACCGGCCACTTCGCCACGCTGTGGAAGAAGCTCGCCGAGCGGCTCGGGCTGAAGCCCGAGTTCCTCGGCGTGCCCGGCACCGACGCGGCCACCGGGCTGCCCTGGAGCTGGCGCCGCGGCATACAGGCCGAACTGATCGAGCAGCGCCTGCGCGCCGATGCCGGCCACGCGATCAAGGCGGTGTGCGTGGTGCACAACGAGACTTCGACGGGCGCGACCAGCGACATCGCCGCGGTCCGCCGCGCCATCGACGCCGCCGGCCACCCGGCGCTGCTGCTGGTCGATTCGATCTCCGGCCTGGCCTGCGCCGACTACCGCCACGACGAGTGGGGTGTCGACGTCACCATCAGCGGCTCGCAGAAGGGCCTGATGCTGCCGCCGGGCATCAGCTTCAACGCGCTGTCGCCGAAGGCGCTGGAGGCGAGCAAGACGGCCAAGCTGCCGCGCAGCTTCTGGGCCTGGGACGAGATCGTCGAGATGAACAAGACGGGCTACTGGCCCTACACGCCCAACACCAACCTGCTCTACGGCCTGAGCGAGGCGCTGGACATCCTTCTCGAGCAGGGCCTCGAAGCCGTGTTCGCGCGCCACGAGCGCTGGGCCGAGGGCGTGCGCGGCGCGGTGCGCGCCTGGGGTCTGCCGATCCAGTGTGCCGATGCGGCCGTGTACTCGCCGGTGCTCACCGGCGTGATCACGCCGGCCGGCGTGGATGCCGATGCGATCCGCAAGCTGATCCACGAACGTTTCGACCTGTCGCTGGGCACCGGCCTGGGCAAGGTGAAGGGCCGCATGTTCCGCATCGGCCACCTCGGCGACTGCAACGACCTGACGCTGATGGCCGCGCTGGCTGGCGTCGAGATGGGCCTGAAGCTCGCCGGCGTGCCGCTGGCAGGCAGTGGCGTGCAGGCTGCGATGGAGTACTTCGCTTCGCATCCGCAGCAGCAGCAAAGGCAAGCGCTGAAGGCCGCGGCCTGAGATCCCCACAGAACACAACGCAGGAGACATCCCCATGCAACGCCGTTCGATCCTCAAGGCCACCGCCGGTGTGGCCGCCACGCTGGCCGTCCCCCGCGTCTTCGCGCAACTCTGGCCGAGCGGCCCGATCCGCATCGTCGTCGGTTTCCCGCCGGGTGGCGGCACCGATGCGCTGGCGCGCGTGGTGGCCACCAAGCTCACGCAGATGTGGAACCAGCAGGTCATCGTCGAGACCAAGGCCGGCGTGGCCGGCGTGCTCGCCGCCGACTACGTGGCGCAGCAGCCCAGCGACGGCAGCACGCTGCTGATGGCGCACATCAACAGCCATGCGCTGGCGCCCAGCCTGCAGCCCAAGCTGAACTACAACGCCGAGCGCGACTTCGTGCCCATCGTGCTGGTGGGTGTCACGCCCAACCTGCTGATCGCCAACCCGAAGGAAGAGGCGAAGACGGTGAAGGACATCGTCGCCCTGTGCAGGGCCAAGCCGGGGCAGGTGAGTTTCGGCTCGGCGGGCAACGGCTCGGCGCAGCACCTCGCGCTGGAGTCGTTCAAGCTGCAGGCGAAGGTCGATGCGATCCACGTGCCCTACAAGGGCAGCGGCCCGCTGCTCACCGACCTGATGGGCGGGCAGATCCAGTACAGCTTCGAGACCATGACCGCTGCCACGCCGCACGTGAAGAGCGGCAAGGTGATCGCCATCGCACAGACCCGCACCAAGCGCGCCAAGGGCCACCCGAACGTGCCGACCATGGAGGAGCAGGGCTTCCCCGGCTTCGAGGCCACCACCTGGTACGGCCTGGTCGGCCCGGGCAAGCTGCCGGCGCCGATCGCGCAGAAGATGAACGAAGACGTCAACAAGGTGCTGGCGATGGCCGACGTGCAGGAGAAGCTCGAGACCTACGGCGCCGAGGACGGCGGCGGCACGAGCGAGAAGTTCGCCGCCTTCATCCGTTCCGAGACGGCCAAGTGGAGCAAGGTGGTGAAGGACGGCAACATCAGGATCGAGAGCTGAGCGGCAGTTCGAGCACGAACTCCGCGCCGCCCTCGGCACGGTTGCCGGCGCTCAGCCGGCCGCCGTGCTGCTCGACGATGCCGTAGCTGATCGACAGGCCCAGCCCCGTGCCCTTGCCCACCGGCTTGGTGGTGAAGAAGGGGTCGAAGATGCGCGACAGATGTTCGGGCGCGATGCCCGGGCCGTTGTCGCGCAAGTGCAGGCGCGCCGTGTCGCCGGCGCACTGCAGCGTGATCCACATCGCCGGCGCCGCGTTCGCCAGCGTGGCGGCCGCGTCGTAGGCGTTCTGCACCAGGTTCATCACCACCTGCAGCAGTTGCCCGGCGTTGCCCATCACGGTGCAGGGCGGGCCGGGCGACCAGTGCACCTCGAACGACGGCGCCGTGCCCTTGCGCACCCAGTGGATGGCGCGTTCGATCACGCCGTTCAGGTCGACCTCGATGCGTTCGCCGCGGTCCATCGCCGAGAAGCGCTTGAGGCCCTGCACGATGTCGGCGGTGCGCTGCGCACCTTCGAGCGTGCCTTCCATGAGCGAGGGCAGGTCGGCGAGCAGGTGGTCGATGCGCAGCTTCGCGCGCAGCTTGACCTGCTCGTCGGCGGGGGCGTCGGTGTGGATCGCGCCGAGGTACTCGCGCAGCCGCTCGCTGTAGCGCTGCAGCGCATGCACGTTGCCGAGCACGAAGCTGATCGGGTTGTTCAGCTCGTGCGCCACGCCGGCCACGAGCCGGCCCAGCGAGGCCATCTTCTCCGAGTGCAGCAGCTGCTGCTGCGTGCGCTTGAGCGCCTCGTGCGCTTCGCGCAGCTGGTGGTACGCGCGCTTGAGCTCGCCCAGCGGCCGGCCGACGAACACATGGCCGACACGGTGCCCGGCAGCGTTGTGGCGCGGCGTGATGTTCAGGTCCACCGGTACCGCCTGACCCTGCGCGTCGCGCAGGTCGATCTCGATCGAGCTGCCGCGCCGCGTGGTGGTGGCCAGCGCATGGCGGATGTTCTGCACGCTGGTCTCGTCGGCCAGCAGCGCCAGCAGCGGCGTGCCGCGCAGCGCCTCCTCAGTCTGGCCGACCAGCTCGCGCAGCGCGGCGTTGGTCTCCTCGATGCGGCCGGCCTCGTCGCAGGCCACCAGCACATCGCTCATCGCCGACAGCAGGCTGAAGATGAACTGCTGCGACTGCTCGAGCTGCTCGTTCTTCTCTTCCAGCGCGATCTCGTCCTGCACCAGCTGCGAGTAGACCTCGTCCATCTTCGCGATCACGTCGAGCCAGGCGCTGTCGTCCACGCCGTCGAGCTGGCTCAGCGCCAGCAGCGTCTCGCGGCGTGCCGGGTCCGGGCTCGGACGGTCTTCACGAGGCATCGCGATCTCCTCAGTGCACGGTGCAGACCATGCAGGGATCGAACGAGCGCACGATGTGCTGCACGGCCACTGGCGTGTCCTCGCCGGGCTGCACCGGCGCGCCTTCGAGCGCGGCCTCCAGCGCGCCGGGCGTGCCGGCGGCGTCGCGCGGCGAGAAGTTCCAGCTCGTCGGCGCGACGATCTGGTAGCGCTCGATGCGGCCGTGGCGCACGCTGACCCAGTGGCCGAGCGCCCCGCGCGCCGCTTCGGTCAGGCCCACGCCGTCGGCATCGGCGGGCAGCCGGTCGGCGTGGAAGAAAGGCTCGCGCGGCGACAGCGCGGTGAGCCACTGTTCGGTCATCGGCAGCACGCGCGCGAGTTCGACCAGCCGCGCCAGCACGCGCGTATAGACATTGGCGCCGCAGCGCGCCACCGCGTCGCGGATCAGCGGCTGGCCGCTGGCGAGCTGACGCGCGATGGCGCCCGTCTCGACCACCTCGCCGCTCAGGCGCGGTGCCTTGTTCCAGGTGTAGCCGCCGGGCTTGTCGAGCATCGGCGCGGTGAGCCCCTCGCTCGGATGCAGCGCCGCGTCGCCGGCCAGCCAGGCGTGCGTGGCGTCTTCGCGGATCGCGCCGGTGTCCACCGGCTGCACGCGGCCGAGGCTTTCGCTCCATACGCCGTCGGCCAGCGCGTGCGAACCGTCGGGCTGCCGGTAGGCGCCGAAGCTCAGCGTGCGGCCGGGGCCGCGGCCCAGCGTCTGCAGGCCCAGGTCCGCCGCCAGCGTGAGGAACAGGCGCAGGTCGCCGCGCATCGGGTCGGCGGCATGCCAGCGCTGCAGCGCGGCTTCGCTGTCGAGTGCGGCGATCTCTTCCAGCTGCGCGCCGAAGGTGGTCGTTTCGAGAAAGGCGCGGAACTCGCGCACCTTGGCCAGCAGCCGGATGCGCTCGGCCGCTTCCACCGCACGCGCGCTGCCGCCGGGCTGGATGCTCAGCGTGTGCGGCCACTTGCCGCCCAGCGTGCCCATGATCTCGAACCAGCGCTGCCGCGCCGCCACCGCCGCGCGTGCATGCTCGCCGGCCAGCGCGGCGAAGCGGCGATTCGCTTCGGCGAACCAGGGCCGCGGCGCGTACACCGGCCGCGTGAAGTCGGGCATGAAGAACAGGTAGAAGTGCGAGAGGTGGTCGGCCAGGTTCTCGCAGGCGAGCATCAGGTTGATGGTGTGCACGCCGTTGGGCGGCACCGTCACGCCCGAGGCATCGGCGATGGCGCGCGCCGCCGCCACCGACTGCGACACCGAGCAGATGCCGCAGATGCGCGGCACGATCACCAGCGCATCGAGCGGTGCGCGGCCGGCGAGCATCTGCTCGAAGCCGCGGTACATGGTGGCGTTGACGCGCGCCTGCGTGACTCGGCCGTCCGCGATGTCGAGCTGCACCTCGAGATCGCCCTCGACGCGGTTGAAGGGGCCGACGATGAGCCGCTGGCTCACTTCAACCTCGTCTTGCGCACCGCCGGTGCCACCACCACGTGGTCGGCCGTCGCATTGCTCTTCACGCGTCTGGGCGTCGCGCTCTTCGACAGCGAGGCCAGCGCCACGAACCAGGCCTTGGGCATGTCAGTGGGCAGGCCGATCGGGATGCCGGCGAGCTTGGGCGTCTGGTGGAAGGCGTGGCCCGGGTCCTGGAAGCCCGGCTCGGTGCAGCTGATGCAGGCGTAGCCGCCGCGCGTGCACGAGCCCTCTCCGTTCCACAGTCGCGTGTTGCAGTCGGCATGCGCCTGCGTGCCCTTGCAGCCCATGTTCTCCATCATGCAGCCCAGGTCGGACGGCTTCTCGGCGCTGGCCTTGAACTCGTAGTACTCGTTGCGCGTGCAGCCGTGGTGAACCAGCTGGTCGGCGTAGAAGCGCGGGCGGTTCAGCGGGTCGAGGTCGTCGGCCGCGAACAGCTTCGCCGCCAGCGCCATCAGCGTGTCGACCACCCAGCCCGGGTGCGTCGGGCAGCCGGCGACATTGATGACCGGCAGGCCGCCGTGCGCCATGAAGTCGGCGCCGAGCAGGCCGCCGGGGCGGTCGCCGTCGTACTGCAGGCCGCAGGCGTCGGTGACGTTCGGGCCGGTGGCGGTGATGCCGCCCCAGGCGGCGCAGGAGCCGACCGCCACCACGTGCGTGGCCGCCGCGGCCAGCGCGCGCACCCAGTCGATCATCGGCAGGCCGGTACCGGCGAGCATGTGGAAGTGGCCGGTGCCGTTCGGGCCGCGCAGCAGCGAGCCTTCGACGCACAGCACGTCGAGCCTGGTGCGGCCGTCGCGGCAGTCTTCGAGCAAGGTGATCAGTTCGCGGCCGCTGGCCAGCGACAGCGAGGGGTGCCACAGCAGCTCGATGCCGCCGGACTTCAGCATCGCCGGGAAGTCCGCCGTGTCGGCGCACAGCAGCGACATGCTGCAGCCGCCGCAGCCGCCGGACTGAAGCCACAGGACGTTCACGGCTTGTCCTTCACGTCTTCCAGGCCGAAGCGCTGAAGCTTCGCGCGCAGGCCGACGCGCGACAGGCCCAGTTCCTGCGCCGCGCGGGTCTTGTTCCAGCGGTGGCGCAGCAGCGTCTCGCGCAGCACCATGGCTTCGATCGAATCGAGCCGTTCGGCCAGGGTACCGACGGCCGGCAGCGCGTGGCCGTTCATGCCTTCGGCGTGTGTGCCAGCCTGGCCGTTGAGCAGCTTGCGCGAGAAGGCCGCCGCATGCAGCGCCGGCCCGTCGCGCAGCGCCAGCGCGCGCGCGATCTCGTTGCGCAGTTCGCGAATGTTGCCGGGCCAGGGATAACTCACCAGCACGGCGCGCGCGTCGTCGTCGAAGGCTGCGGCGGGCAGGGCCAGTTGCGCAGCCACGTCGATCAGCAGGCGTTCGGCGATCGGCACGATGTCGCCCGGCCGCTCGCGCAGCGGCGGCATGGCCAGCGTGATGCCGGCGATGCGGTAGTACAGGTCTTCGCGGAAGCGGCCGCTGCGCACGTCGGCCTCGAGGTCGCGGTGCGTCGCGGCGATCACGCGCACGTCGACCGGGATGGACCGCGTCGAGCCCACCGGCCGCAGCTCGCCTTCCTGCAGCACGCGCAGCAGCTTGACCTGGAAGGCCGGCGAGGTCTCGCCGATCTCGTCGAGGAACACCGTGCCGCCGTGCGCGCGCTGGAACAGGCCGATGTGGTCTTCCACCGCGCCGGTGAAGGCGCCGCGCTTGTGGCCGAAGAGCTCGCTCTCCAGCAGCGTGTCGGGGATCGCCGCGCAGTTCTCGACCACGAAAGGTCCGGTGAGCCGCGGGCTGGCGTAGTGGATGGCACGCGCCATCAGCTCCTTGCCGGTGCCCGATTCGCCCAGCAACAGCACCGACAGGTCATGCCGCGCCACGCGCCGCGCCATCTCGCACACCGCGTCCAGCGGGCTGCCCGGCGCGCGCACGATGCGGTCGAAGTCGAAAGTGTTGCGCGCCTGCGCGAGCCGCGCCTGGCTCTTCGCGCGCAGCGGCGGCGTGCCGTTGCGCAGCTCGATGTCCATCCGCGCCAGGCCGTGCTGCAGCGTGCGTGCCTCGGCCGCGCTGCGCACCGTCTGCAGCAGGTGGTCGGGCACCCAGGGCTTGAGGATGTACTGGTAGATGCCGGCTTCGTTGATGCCGGCGATGATGTCTTCGCTGTCGGTGTAGCCCGAGATGACGATGCGCACCGAATCGGGCCAGCGTTCGCGCGCCTCGCGCAGGAACTCCACGCCGGTGACGCCGGGCATGCGCTGGTCGCACAGGATCACGTCGACCTCGCGCTGCTCGAGCTGCACGCGCGCCTCCTCGGTGCCGCTGGCGGTGAGCACGTCGAAGTCTTCCTCCAGCGTGCGGCGCATCGCGTCCAGCGAGCGCTGCTCGTCGTCGATGAGCAGGACGGTGGGCATCACGGGCGATGCAGCGCCAGGTGCCGCGGCGTCCACGCATGCGGCTTGCGCGTCACGAAGTGGTGCCGCGCCACGTGGTAGCTGGGGTCGAAGCCGTAGAAGTTGCGGTGCATCTGCTGCAGTTCCTCGTCGCGGTAGGCCGCCAGCGGCTTGCGCGACTCGTCGTCATCTCGCTGGCGCTGCTTGGCTGCCACGCGTTCGGCGTGATTGTGCGCTGCGGCCAGCGCGGCAGCCTCGGTGGCGGCCCGGGGGGCGAGCGCCGCGGCGTCGTCGGCCAGCACCGCGTCGACCAGCGCCAGCGACGCCGCCTCGGCGGCCGACATCGGCAACCGGCCCTGCATCACGCGCTGCGTGACCTCGGCGGCGCGTGCCGCTCCGACGCGGCGTGGCAGCGTGTAGGTCCAGTACTCCGAGCCGAACAGGTTGCCCATGTTCTTGTAGTGCGGGTTGAGCACCACGCCGGCATGGGCCCAGACGAGGTCGGCCGCGAAGGCAAGGTAGCAGCCGCCCGCGCCGGCGTTGCCCGACAGCATCGCCACGGAGAGCCGGTCGGTCATCGTGAGCAGCTCCAGCACCACGTCGTCGATGGCGTTGATGTTGCGCCAGGACGCATCGGCGGCACTGTCGCCGGTGTCGTGCGCGCTGGCCTCGATGTCGTGCAGGTGGATGCCGTTGCTGAAGAAGTCGCTGCCGCCGGCGAGCACCAGCACATGCGTGTCGCGCGTGCGGGCCCAGCGCAGCGCGTCGCGCAGGCGCTCGCACTGGCGCGTGGACATGGCCCCGTTGTGGAAGTCGAAGCGCAGCCAGCCCACCCGCGCGCCGGCTGGGCCGGTCTCGGCGTAGTGCAGTTCGTCCCACTCGCCGGCGTCGCGCAGCAGCGGCACATCGAGCTCGCTCAGGCCGGCGCAGTTGTCGGCGAAGGCCCGCGTGGCAGCGATCTTGAGAGCCGGGCGCTCGCCGCTCGCATCGACACGCACATGGCCGATCCATACCGCGCCGTCGACGGTGCGGCGCAGCAGCGCCGGGCCGCGCCTGCCGACCACTGCGCCCGGCGAACCGGCCGGCGCGCGCGCCAGCGTGGCGGCGCTGACCGGGTGGGCATCGTGCAGCCGGCAGGCCTGGCCGAACACGGTGTCGGCGATGCCGGGGTGGCCGTCGGCACTGCGGATCTTGCGCAGCACGGCGGCGCTGTCGTCGCGCGACCAGTCGATGGACCGCTGCGCCGCCGGCACCGGGCCTTGCCAGCCGCCTTGAAGCGCCGGCAGCGCGGGCGGCGATGCCGGCCCGATCGCCCCGGGCCGGAAGCGGGCGATGGCCTCCAGCACCGCATCGACGGCGGCGCGCGTGACCTCGTGGCGGTACAGGCTCGCCTTCGTGGCGTCGCCACGCAGCGGCAGCGCGCGCCAGGCCCACACCGGGCCGGCGTCGAACTCGCCGGTGGCCTGCAGCACCGTCACGCCGCCCTGCACATCGCCGCGCAGAACGGCCCAATCGAGTGCTGTCGGGCCGCGGTCGCCCGGCGGGCCGGGGTGCACCACCAGGCAAGGACGCACCGACCACACCGACTCCGGGATGCGCCGCTTCAGGAAGGGCGCGATCACCAGGTCGGGCCGGGCCAGCGCCACCGCCTCCTCGGTCACCGCATCGGAGATGTCCAGCTCCACCGTGACGTCGTGGCCGGCCTCGCGCAACACGGTGAACAGACGCTGCGTCAGCCCGTTGAAGGCATGGGCGAGCAGCAGCAGGCGCAGCGGTGCGGCAGTCATTGGACGACCCTGCGCACTGGCGTGCTCCGGTATTCGCGCTTGGGGCGGCCCGGCGCGCTCATGGCCCGTGCGCGATCTCGCGGCTCAGGCGATCGGCCAGCTTGCGGCCCATGTGCACCGACAGCGTGTCCTTCAGCGCCGCCAGCGCCAGCGCGAACTGCTCGGCGTTGCCGGCCTCGCGCAGCGGGGCGGCCATGCGCAGCGCGTCGGGGCCGTAGTGCGGCGCCAGCGTGGTCAGTGCGCGCGTGCGTGCTGCGGCGAGATCGGCGGGCAGCAGTTCGGGCGGCGGGGCGGGTGCCGGCTTGGGCGGCGGTGCGGCAGGAGCAGGCGCCGATGGCGGGAACGGCCGGGCCCGTGGCACGACAGCGACCTGATCGATCAGCCCCGCGCCGACCATCTTCACCAGCGCCAGGTCGGGATCGAAACCGACGCGCGCAGCGAGTTCGGCCACCGTCAGCTCGCCGTTGACGAGGATCAGCAGCCCGCGCGTGCGTGCATCCAGCCCGAGCGCGCGGCCACGCACCTCGGCGTGCCCGGCGGCGGTCTTGCGGAAGACTTCGCGCTGCATGCCCGGCCTCCGGCCCTCCGGCTAGCAGATGCGCGGCAGCGGCTCGCCGCTGAGCCAGTCGACCACGCGCCGGCCGCCGAAGGCCGTGTCCATCTGCACGAAGTGCTGCGGATCCTCGGTGATGCTGCCGATGCGCGCCGCGTCACGGCCCAGCGGGTGCGAGCGCAGCGCTTCGAGCGCGCCGTCGGCCACTGCCGCGTCGCAGATGACGATGCACTTGCCTTCGTTGGCGATGTACAGCGGGTCCAGCCCGAGCAGCTCGCAGGCGGCATTGACCTGCGGCTTGATCGGGATTGCCGCTTCCTGCAGCAGCATGCCCACGCCGGATTGCCGCGCGATCTCGTTGAGCGTGGTGGCCAGGCCGCCGCGCGTGGGGTCGCGCAGCGTGCGCACGCTGCCCTCGGGCACGGCGGCGAGCAGGCGCGCCACCAGCGTGTGCAGCGCGGCGGTGTCCGATTCGATGGTGGTCTCGAACTCCAGCGACTCGCGCTTCGAGAGCACCGCCACGCCGTGGTCGCCGATGCTGCCCGACACCAGCACCGCGTCGCCGGGGCGCGCATTGCGGCCGCTGACGCTGCGCCCGATCGGCACCACGCCCACGCCGGTGGTGGTGATGAACACGCCGTCGCCCTTGCCCTGCTCGACCACCTTGGTGTCGCCGGTGACGACGGGCACGCCGGCCTCGCGCGCCGCCGCGGCCATCGCCTCGACGATGCGCTTGAGATCCGCCAAAGCGAAGCCTTCCTCGAGGATGAAACTCGCGCTCAGGTACAGCGGCGCGGCGCCGAGCATGGCCACGTCGTTGAGCGTGCCGTGCACCGCGAGGCCGCCGATGTCGCCGCCGGGAAAGAACAGCGGCGAGATCACGTGGCCGTCGGTGGCCATCACGAGGCGGTGGCCGGCGGGCACCGGCAGCAGCGCGCCGTCGTCGCCCTGTCGCAGGTACTCGTTGTCGAAGGCGCGCGCGAACAGTTCGTCGATCAGCTGCGCCGAGGCGCGGCCGCCGGCGCCGTGGTTCATGTCGACACGGCCGTGCTTGAAGTCGATCGGCCGGATGTAGCCCTTCTTCACGTTGCTCATGCCGCCACCACCGGAATGTCGCGAAAACGTCCGTAGGTGTAGTGCGCCGCGCAGGCGCCTTCCGACGACACCATGCACGAGCCCATCGGGTTCTCCGGCGTGCACACGCTGCCGAACAGCTTGCAGTCGGTGGGCCGCTTCACGCCGCGCAGGATGGCGCCGCACTCGCACTGCTTGTGGTCGGGCACGCTCTTGTAGACGAGGCCGAAGCGCTTCTCGGCATCGAAGCGCTCGAAGGCCGGGCGGATCTTCAGCGCGCTGTAGGGCACCTCGCCGAGGCCGCGCCACTCGAAGCTGCTGCGCAGCTCGAACACCTGCGAGACCACCGCCTGCGCGGCGAGGTTGCCGTCGCGCGTGACGGCGCGGGTGAACTCGTTCTCCACCTCGGCGCGGCCGGCATTGACCTGGCGCACCAGCATCAGGATGGCCTGCATCACGTCCAGCGGCTCGAAGCCGGCGATCACCACCGGCTTGCGGTACTCCTGCGCGAAATGCTCGTAGGGCCGCGCGCCGATGACGATGCTCACGTGCGCCGGGCCGATGAAGCCGTCGATCGGCACGGTGCCGTACTGGCGCACCTCGGGCGATTCGAGGATGTGAGTGATCGCGCTGGGCGTGAGCACGTGGTTGCACAGCACGCTGAAGTTGGCGAGCTGCTCGGCCTGCGCCTGGCGGATCACCAGCGCGGTGGGTGGCGTGGTGGTCTCGAAGCCGATGGCCAGGAACACCACCTCGCGGTCGGCATGCTCGCGAGCGAGCTTGAGCGCGTCGGCGGCCGAATAGACCATGCGGATGTCGGCGCCACGCGCCTTGGCGCGCATCAGTGACAGCGACTCCGACGCCGGTACCCGCATCACGTCGCCGTAGGTGCACAGCATCACGCCGCGCTCCAGCGCCAGTGCGATGGCCTGGTCGATGCGGCCGATCGGCAGCACGCAGACCGGGCAGCCGGGGCCGTGGATCATGCGCAGGTGCGCTGGCAGTAGTTCGGCGATTCCGTAGCGCGAGATGGCATGCGTGTGGCCGCCGCAGAATTCCATGAAGTGGTAGCGGCGCGAGCCGTCGGCCTCGGCGGCGATGCGCTGCGCCAGGCCTCGCGCCACCTCGCCGTCGCGGAATTCGTCGATGTACTTCATGCGGCGCGCTCCGCGGCGCCGTTGGCAGCCGCCATCTCGGCGAACAGGGCGAGTGTCTTCTCCGCCTCTTCGGCATCGAGCAGACCGATCGCGTGGCCGACGTGCACGATGACGTAGTCGCCGACCTTCGCTTCGGGCGTCAGCGCCATCGACACGGTCTTGCGCACGCCGCCGAGTTCGACGACGGCGTTGTCGGCGTCTTGCAGTTCCACCACGCGGGCGGGCAGGGCGAGGCACATGTCAGTGTTCCAGTTCGAGAGCGTCTTGTTGCTGAGCCGCAGCCAACGGGTCGGCGAGTGTGCAGGCGGCCACCCAGGCCTGGCCGAGCGCGAGTCCGGCGTCGCCGCAGGGCGTGGATCGCGGTGCCTTCACCGCCAGGCCGCGCGCCTGCAGCCGTGCCGCCAGGCGCTCGGTGAGCACGCGGTTCATGAAGCAGCCGCCGCCGAGCACCACCGTGCCGGCGCCGTGCTGTTGCGCGGCCTGCACGGCGGTGTCGGCCAGGCCGTCGGCCAGCGCGTGATGGAAGTGCAGCGCGGCGCGTGCGATCGCCGCCGGGTCGTCGCGCGGCACCTCGAACGCGTCCGCCACCACGCCGCGCATATCCAGCGATGGCGAGAAGGGAACGCCGTCGTGCCGGCGTTCCAGCGCCTGCGCGGCAGCCCGCTCCAGCGCGATGGCCGCCTCGGCTTCGGCACCTTGTTTCACGCTCAGGCCCAGCGCGCCGGCGGCGGCGTCGAACCAGCGGCCGGCGCTGGTGGTGCTCGGGCAGTTCAGCCGGCGATCGAGCATGCTGCGCAGCAGCCGTGCCGCCGGCGTGCCGACCACCGGGCCGAAGCGCCGCTCGATCTCGTCGCCGCGGCCCAGCGCATGCAGCACCGACGCGGCCATGCGCCAGGGTTCACGCGCCGCCACGTCGCCGCCGGGCAGCGCCAGCGGCTGCAGGTGCGCGATGCGCCGCCAGCGATGCGCCGCTTCGCCGGCGTCGACCCACAGCACTTCGCCGCCCCAGGCTGTGCCGTCGGTGCCCAGGCCGACGCCGTCGAGCGCGATGCCGATCACCGGCTGCGCGAGGCCCTGCTCGGCGATCACCGCGGCGATGTGCGCATGGTGGTGCTGCACGGCAAGAGCCGGCACGCCCAGGCGCGCGGCCAGTGCGACGGCCACGCGCGTGCTGTGGAAGTCCGGGTGCAGGTCGTGCGCGATTGCATCGGCCGGGCCGCTGGCGAGCAGGGAGGCTGCCGACGCGTCGAGCGCGCGGCAGGCATCGGCCTCGCCCAGGTCGCCGTGCAGCGCCGACCAGGCGAAGTGCTCGCCGTCGAGCCGGCCGGCGCGGTTCTTCAGGAACGCGCCGCAGGCCAGCACGCGCGCGGCGGCACGGCGGGGCAGGGTGGCGCGTTCGTTCATCGTCTCAGGCCTGCGGATGCAGCAACCACTCGACCCAGGCGTCCAGCCCGGCGCCGGTCTTCGCCGACACCAGCAGCACCTCGATGCCCGGGTTGACGCGGCGCGCGTACTCGATGCACTTCGGCACGTCGAAGTCGAGGTAGGGCAGCAGGTCGGTCTTGTTCAGCACCATCAGCCGCGCTGCGGCGAACATGTCGGGGTACTTGAGCGGCTTGTCCTCGCCCTCCGTCACGGAGAGGATGGCGATCTTGGCGGCTTCGCCCAGGTCCCACATCGCAGGGCAGACGAGATTGCCGACGTTCTCGATGAAGAGCAGCGCATCTGCATGGGCGTGGTCATGGTGATGCTCGTGCGCATCGTGATCATGCGCATGGCCGTGCAGTGACAGCCGGCCGAACGCATCGGCCACCATCTGCGCGTCGAGGTGGCAGCCCTTGCCGGTGTTGACCTGGATCGCGCTGGCGCCGGTGGCGCGGATGCGGTCGGCGTCGTTGCTGGTCTGCTGGTCGCCTTCGATCACCGCCAGCGGCAGCGCGGGAGCATGCTGCTTCAGGTGTTCGATGGTCGCGCACAGCAGCGACGTCTTGCCCGAGCCGGGGCTGGAGACGAGGTTGTAGGCGGTCACGCCGTGCGATTCGAAATGCGCGCGGTTCAGCTCGGCGATGCGCTTGTTCTCGCCGAGCACGTCGGCCTCGAGCTTGATCGCGCGGGCCTGGCTCATGCCGGGCACCGACACGCGCGCCGCACCGGCGCCGTAGTGCAGGTCGCCGGTGCTCGGATTCACGGCGACGTGAGCCTGCTCCGGATGGGTGGCGGTGGGGTTGGCGCAGCCGCAGACGACGCACATCGGTCGTTCTCCTTCAATCATCGTGCACCAGCAGGTCGAGCACGCGCAGCTCGGACCCGCCGGTGGGTTGGATCTGGTGCCCGCCGCAGGCGGGGCAGGGGTCGGTGCGCGAGGCGATGCTCACGCTGGCGGCGCAGCGCATGCACCAGGCGGTGCCGGGCGGCTCGTCGATGTCGATCTGCGCGCCTTCGAGGCAGGTGCCCGGGCTGACGGCGTCGAGCGCGAAGCGCAGCGCGCGCACCTCCACGCCGGCCAGCGCGCCGGCCTCCAGGCGCAGGTGCGAGACGCGCTTGAAGTGGTCGCGCGCCTGCGCGTCCTCGACGAGCCTGACGATGCCGCCGGCGAGGCTGAGCTCATGCATGGGCCGGCTCCATCGCGGGCGTGCAGTCGATGCCGGAGTCGATGTCGAACTCGACGCAAGGGTCGAAGGCGACCGCGGCGCGTGCCGCCTCTCCGGCGCGATCGGGCCCGTGAAGCGTCGCCAGCGTCTGCGCCAGCACGCCGCGCGGGTGGAAGTTCCATTCGGTGGGCGCGAGCACGCGGCAATCGGCAACGCGCGGACCCGATGGCGAATCCTCCAGCCGCACCCAGTGCACGAGCAGCCCGCGCGCCATCTCGGTCCAGGCGATGGCCTCGCCGTGCGCCAGCGGCAGCGCGCCCTCCGCCAGCCAGTCGCGCCCCTGGGGCGCGGCCAGGCGCAGCACATCGACGAAGCGGGCGATCAGTCGCATCCATGCATTGTGGAGCGGCAGCGGCACCGGGTCGACGGTGCGTGTCCAGGGGCCGGTCTCGGCGGGCTCGCCCTGCCAGTCGGGGTGGGCGCAGAAGTCCGGCTCGGTGCGCAGGCGCTCGGCCAGCCGCGGCATCGAGGCGAGGGGCTGGTCGAGCAGGCGCAGCGGCCGGCCGGGCGTGGCCAGCGCCTGCATGCCGCTCGACTGCGTGCGCAGCAGGCGTGCCGGCGGCGTCGCGGCCGCGGCACACCACTGCAGCGCCCAGCCGGACGGGTCGGCCTCGTGGGCCCGCAGCCATTCGGCCAGTGGCATCGAGAGCCAGTGGTGCGCGAGCCAGACGGGCAAGGCCTGCAGTTGCTCGGCCGGGTCGAGCGCGTCGCGCCACAGTGGGCAGCTGCGCAGCAGCAGCACCGGTTCCGCGGCCGGTGCTGCGGGCAGCAGGCGGTGCCAGTCGTGGGCGATGCGCAGGATCTGCTCGCGCGCCGTGGCGGCTTGCAGCGCGGTGCGCTCCTCGATGCTGGACACGGCGCGCTCGCCCCGTGCCGCGGCCACGGCGCGCCGCGCGGTTCCGCGGTGGGCATGGGCGCACAGCGTGAACAGCGCGCCCAGGGTGCCGGGCAGGTCGGCGGCGGGCCGGCCGCGCGCCAGCTGCGCGGCCTGCATCGGCCGGCTGCTGGCGATGGTCGGCAGCGCCGCGCCGGGGTGCAGCCGCATGCGCCCGGCCAGGCCGGCGAAACTCATGCCGCCGCTCCGAAGCGGCCCAGCAGGAAGCCGCGCCGCGCGGGTTGCGCCGGCGCACGCGGTGCGGCGCGAAGCTCCTTCAACGCCTCGTGCGCGGTGGCCACGGCCGCGGCCTGGTTGGCGAACTCGAACATCGGCGAGAACAGCGAGCAGGCTTCGAAGGCGCCCACGCCGGGCTCGAAGGCGCCGATGAAATCCAGCCGGTGTGTGCCGATGTCGCGTGCAGCGACGGCGCGCACGGCCAGTGGCGCCACATCGCCCTGCAGCGGCAGGCGCAGCAGGTTCATGAACCAGGGGGTGACCAGCACGCCGAACGCATGGCTGCCGTCTTCGCTGATCTCGAAGCCGACCGCCTGCACCTCGAGCCGCGGGTTCAGGACCGGCACGCCGTCCATGCGCGTGGCCGAGATGTGGCGGAACGCCGCCTCGAGCGCGTGCAGCCGCGTGGCCAGCGGGATCATGCGGCGTCCTGCAGCACCATGAACTGATCCGCCGCGCCGTCGCACTGCGGGCAGCGCCAGTGCGCGGGCAGGGCGGAGAACGGCGTGCCGGGCGCGACCTGCCAGACATCGTCGCCTTGCGCCGGGTCGTAGACCCACCAGCAGATCTTGCATTCGAGGCGGGCGCCCGCAGGCAGCCGGGCCGCGTCTCCGAGGTAACTGCCCTCGAAGCCGGGGACGAAGCTCATGCCTGCTCCACCCATTGCAGCACCTCGCTCAGCCGCTCGTGCGTGTCGGCCAGGTCTTCCTGCGCCGCGCAGGCCACCTCGGGCAGCGTGCTGACCTCGATGGCGTTGAGGATCACCTTGTCCTGCGAGTTGTAGTAGACGACGCGCCAGGTGTTCGCCGCCAGCGTGTTGGTGATGCGGCAGTTGCCGTAGCCGCGCGACAGGATCACCACCCGGCCGGTGCCGAGCTGGTGGTCGATGTGCGCGATGTCATCGGGCGACAGCGGCAGCAGCGTGAGGTTGACGACATGCGCGTCCTGCCCCGGCGACCAGCGCTCGCGCTGGTCGGCCAGCTCGACGAGGATCGTCGGCACGTTGACCATCTGCGCCGGCAGCGGGCCGGGCGGCGTGCGCGGCGCCTGCGCGTCGTCACGCGCTGCCTCGATCAGCGCCGCGGGGATCGCGCCGACCTCGATGTGGTCGTGCAGCGCGCCGTCGTCGTCGATGGCGAGCACGCGCCACACGCCGGCGAACACCGATTCCTGCACGCGCACGCGCACCGCATCGGCGCCGAAGCTGCGCGTCTCGGGCCGCGCCAGCACCTGCGCGCTGACCTCGCCCTCGCCGAGCACCTGGTTGACCAGTGCGAGTTCATTCGCCGGCAGGCCGCCGAGCGGGATCGGTGCGACGGCCTCGCCGCGCAGCGATGCCGCCACCGCGTCGATCACCGCCTGCAGCACTTGCGTGGCGATGGCGTGGCCGGCCAGTTCCTCGGGCTCGGGCAGCACCGGCGGGCGGTAGGTGTCCATGCCGCTGGGCATGGGCATGTAGTCCAGCGTCTCGTCCTCGGGCTGGCTGCCCGGGCCGAGGGCAGCGACCACCGGGATCGGGAAGGGGCGGGCGTTCGGGTTCATCGGGCAGCCTTCGTTCAGTTTCAGTGGCAGGACGGCGCGCTGTTCGCGCTCACCAGCGGGATGCCGATGCCCGGCACGCGCGAGGCCGGCATGGACAGTGCCGCGCCGACACGTTCGAGGTACTCCGTCCAGTCGTGCATGCCGGCCAGCGTGGTGACGTACTCGCCGTCGCGCAGGAAGATCAGTGCGGGCCAGCGCTGCGAGCCGAAGCGGCGTGCGATGGCCTCCTGGCTGTCCAGCGGTACCACGCCGACGCTGAATCGGCCCGGCAGCGCCGCCTGCAGCTCGGGCAGCACCACGGCCACGTCCAGCCCTTCGGGGAACTGCACCGGGTCGCCACTGAGGAAGATCACGCGGTCGCCGGGTTGTGCGACGAAGGCGTCCAGCGTGTCGGGCTCGACGCGCTGCGCGCCGCGTTCGTCGATGAGGCGCTGCAGCAGCGGGGGCAGGGTGGATGCGGACATGGGGGTCACTCCGGGAGGGATTCGGGGGTGGCGCGGCCGGCGAGGGCGGCCAACGCGGTGGGGTCCATGCGCGAGGGCAGCGCGAAGCCGACCTCGTCGAAGGGCTGGGTCGAAGCACCGGCGAGCGCGCCCTGCAGCAGGTCGAGCACGCCGTTGACCTCGGCGGCGCGGTCGGCCGCGATGCGTTCGCGCGCGGCGTCGAGAAAGATCAGCAGCCACTCGCCCTCGTGCGGCTCGCCGATCAGAGCGGTGTCGATGCGTTTGACTTCGCCGCGCCCCGCCACCCAGGCATGACCGGGTTCGGTGCGCAGCACTTGCATGGGGATGCCGATGCACATGGGCGTGTGCTTCTCAGCGCAGCGGGATGAAGCGTTCGTCGCCGACGCGGCAGGCCTGCTCGGCCGGCGGCCGGCCCTGCTCGTAGGCGCCGAGTGCGAGCGTGGGCACCGTCACCGCCTCGTCGTCGCCCGGCGCAGCGTCGCGCGGCAGCGGCCGCGCGCCCCACTGGCGCAGGCGGTCGAGGCCGAGCGCGAGTGCGTCTTCTATCGCCGTCTTCACGATGGGGCGCAGGCTGCCGCCGTAGTCCTCCAGCTCCTGCGGCTGGCAGCCGATCAGCAGCACCTCGTCGGGGTACTGCTCGGTGAGCTGCGCGAGCATCAGCACCTCCTGGAAGCCGGTCTGGTGCAGGCTCATCTTCTTGGCGCCCATGAAGCGCGGCA
>ERZ795061.630-NODE-630-length-35492-cov-7.871518_pt1 | contig 35492 bp, 29 predicted proteins | sample MGYA00375145_ERZ795061 | MGnify/ENA primary metagenome ERZ795061 (study PRJEB30190, sample SAMN05720144) | anaerobic digester metagenome | isolation source: active sludge of municipal wastewater-treating anaerobic digesters | place: USA | collected 2014-12-22 ... | reverse complement strand
TATCACCTTGGATATGCCAGCTATATTGACACACCATCTAAAAATAAAATATATGTGAAGTTAACTCCTAACCCTTCGCACCTGGAAGCGGTCGATCCGTTGGTGGTAGGATATACCCGTGGCCAGATTGATGATGAATTTGGTGGGGACTTAAGGAAAGGGTTGGCGATTCTTATTCATGGCGATGCGGCCGTAGCCGGTCAAGGCATTGTGTATGAAGTGATTCAAATGTCAGGTTTGCCAGGCTACACTACAGGAGGTACAATTCATTTTGTTATTAACAACCAGGTTGGATTTACCACCGACTACGATGATGCCCGTACCAGTATATATTGTACTGACATCGCTAAAATTGTAGATGCCCCTGTTCTTCACGTAAATGGTGACGATGCAGAGGCTGTTACCTTTTGTGCTAACCTCGCAGTAGAATATCGGCAGAAGTTTGGTAAAGATATTTTCATAGACCTCCTTTGCTACCGCAGGCATGGTCACAATGAAAGTGATGAACCAAAGTTTACACAACCAAAGTTGTATAACCTTATTGCCAAGCATCCGAATCCGCGCGAAGTATATGTAAAGAAACTGATCGAACGCGGAGATGTAGATGCTACGCTGGCTGAAGATCTTGACAGAAGTTTCCGTAATCAGCTTCAGGATCGATTGAATGAAGTAAAACAAAAGCCGCTTCCGTACAAACCTCAGAAGATTGAAGAAGAGTGGGAGAAGTTAAGGACCGCCAAGCCAGCTGATTTTGATCAATCACCGGATACCAGTATTACGCAGGCAGTGGTGGATAAAGTAGGCAAGGCGCTTACAACCATTCCTGATGGGTTTAAACCATTGAAGCAGATTGAAAAATTACTAAAGGATCGTAAGGAGGCATTTTTTGACACTAAGATGTTGGGTTGGGCTGAGGCCGAACTACTTGCCTATGGATCTCTGCTTACTACAGACGTTCCCGTACGGATGTCTGGTCAGGATGTTAAACGAGGTACGTTCTCGCATCGTCATGCATATTTCTTTGATGCCAATACCAACGAGGCTTATTGTGGATTGGATCACATCGAGAAGGGTCAGCGCAAAATGCATATTTTCAATTCGCTGCTTTCTGAGTTTGGTGTTTTAGGATTTGAATATGGGTATGCCATGTCATCTCCTCATGCCCTTGTGCTTTGGGAGGCGCAGTTTGGAGATTTTGCTAATGGAACACAGGTAATAATCGATCAGTTCTTATCCAGCGCAGAATCAAAATGGCAAAGGCAAAATGGAATGGTGATGTTGTTACCACATGGGTATGAAGGCCAGGGGCCTGAACACTCCAACGCACGGCCTGAGCGATTTTTACAACTGTCGGCTGAGTACAACATGATTGTGGCAAACCCAACAACGCCTGCCAATATATTTCATTTGTTAAGACGACAAGTGATGTGGGAATTCAGAAAGCCTTGTATTGTGTTTTCTCCTAAATCGTTGTTGCGTCATCCGCTCGTGGTTTCACCTCTGAAAGAATTTACGAAGGGATCATTCCAGGAAGTGATCGATGATGCAGCCGTGGTCGCAAAAGATGTAAAGAAAGTTGTGCTTTGTACTGGTAAAGTATATTACGATTTGATGGAGGGCATGCAAAAGAAAAAAACCAGGGAGGTAGCACTGGTTCGTGTTGAGCAATTACATCCATTTCCTGAAAAGCAACTGAATGCTGTACTTAAGAAATATAAAGGCGCAAAGTTAGTCTGGGTTCAGGAAGAACCCTCCAACATGGGCTACTGGTCTTATATCCTACGCTACCTGAGTGGACTTGAATTGATCTCCAGAAAGGCGAGTGCTTCTCCGGCTACGGGCTATAACAAAGTGCACAAAGCTGAACAAGAGAAAATTGTATCACAGGCATTAGAACTATAATCTTCAATCACAAAAATTAATTATTGAAATGGCTCAACAAGTAAAAGTTCCGACCGTAGGCGAATCAATCACGGAAGTAACCATTGCCAACTGGCTAAAGAAAGATGGAGATGTGGTGAAGATGGATGAAGTTATTGCAGAACTCGAATCCGATAAGGCAACCTTTGAATTAACGGCTCCGCAGGCTGGAGTTTTAAGAATTGCAAAAGCAAAAGGAGAGGTGGTTCCAATTGGCACAGTGGTTTGTGAAATCACCGATGCTGCTGGTGCACCTGTAGTTGCAAAGTCTCCTGAAGCAAAACCGGCCGCTGCTACCACACCAACAACTAAAGCTACGGGTGGAGTAAAAGAAATGAAAGTTCCGGCAGTGGGTGAATCAATCACAGAAGTAACAATTTCCACATGGCTTAAGAAAGACGGTGACTTCGTTAAACTTGATGAAGTGATTGCGGAAGTAGAATCCGATAAAGCAACCTTTGAGCTTCCTGCTGAAGCCAATGGAATTCTGCGAATTATTGCAAAAGAGAAGACAACACTCCCGATCGGAGGGTTGATTTGTAAAATTGAAATTGCAGAAGGCGGTGCAACTGCCGCTGGCCCAACTACATCGGCATCAACCGCTGCTCCGGTGGCCGGAGATAAAACCTATGCTTCGGGTCACCCATCACCTGCGGCTGCTAAAATTCTTGATGAGAAAGGAATTCCAGCGGCACAGGTTTCTGGCTCAGGGGTTGGTGGACGAATTACAAAAGAAGACGCTGCCAAAGCGCAAGTATCTGCAGCAAAAGTTGATGCTAATAAAACGGCAGCAGCCTCCACTCCTCCGGTGATTTCATCAGGTGGAGGACGAAATAAGCGCACCGAAAAAATGACTTCGCTGCGCAAGACGATTGCCAAGCGACTTGTGTCTGTTAAGAATGAAACCGCCATGCTTACCACATTCAATGAGGTGGATATGAAGCCGGTTATGGATCTCCGATCTAAATACAAAGACAAGTTTAAGGAGAAGTATGGAGTCGGGTTGGGCTTCATGTCATTCTTTACAAAGGCGGTGTGTGTTGCTTTGAAGGAGTTTCCAGCCGTGAATGCGCAAATCAATGGTGATGAGATTATTTACCATGACTATTGCGATGTATCGATCGCGGTATCCACTCCAAGAGGGTTGGTAGTACCGGTGATTCGCAATGCGGAGTCGCTTTCGTTTGATCAGATTGAAGCCGAAGTAGTTCGTTTGGCCACTAAAGGTCGTGATGGAAAACTTTCAATTGATGAAATGCAAGGGGGTACCTTCTCAATCACCAATGGTGGAGTATTTGGTTCAATGCTTTCTACACCAATTATTAATCCTCCACAATCAGCAATTTTAGGAATGCACAATATTGTTGAGCGTCCTGTCGTAAAAGATGGTCAGGTTGTAATCAGGCCGATTATGTATTTGGCACTTTCGTATGATCACAGGATTGTAGACGGCAGAGAGTCGGTGAGTTTCCTGGTAAGGTTGAAAGAATTGCTGGAAGATCCAGGACGTTTAATTCTGGGAGTTTAACAAGTGAAATCTTAAATCTTGAACTTGAAATCTTAGAGTATGCAATACAACGTCACAGTAATTGGTTCGGGTCCTGGTGGATATGTAGCAGCAATTCGTTGCGCACAGCTTGGTTTTAAAACGGCCATCATCGAGAAATACGATACACTCGGGGGCACATGTCTTAATGTGGGATGTATTCCATCCAAAGCATTGCTTGATTCTTCTGAGCATTTTCACAATGCAGCCCATACTTTTAAGGAGCATGGTATAGACATCAGTGAGCCGAAAGCAAACATTACTCAGATGATCAAGCGCAAGGCCGGTGTGGTGAAAGCCAATGTAGATGGTATTGCATTTTTGATGAAGAAGAATAAAATTGATGTACTCACCGGAGTGGGATCATTTGTCGACAAGAACACGATTAAGATCACCACCAAAGACGGCAAAGAAACCCAGATAACGACTGAGAAAGTAATTATCGCAACGGGATCAAAACCTACACCACTTCCCTTCGCTCCGTTTGATAAAAAGAGAATCATTTCAAGTACTGAAGCTTTGGAGTTAAAGGAAATTCCAAAGCATTTGATCGTAATAGGTGGCGGTGTGATCGGAATGGAGTTGGGATCTGTATATGCACGTATCGGATCGAAAGTAACGGTGGTTGAGTTTTTAGATAATCTTATTCCAACCATGGATGGAACTCTCGGTAAGGAGTTAACCAAAGTGGCCAAGAAGCTAGGAATGGATTTATACCTCGGCCATAAAGTGACTGCAGTAGAGAATAAAGGAAAAGAGGTTGTGGTGAAGGCTGAGCCCAAGAATGGTGGCAATGTGGTTGAGTTGAAAGGTGATTATTGTTTGGTCAGCATTGGCAGAAGGCCGTACACCGAAGGACTTGGTTTAGATAAAGCCGGTATAGAATTGGATAAAGGAAAAATTCCTGTCGATGATCATTTAAAAACCAAAGTGGATAACATCTATGCCATTGGCGATGTGGTTCGCGGTGCTATGCTTGCACACAAAGCGGAAGAGGAAGGTGTACTGGTTGCAGAGCAATTAGCCGGACAAAAACCACACATCAATTATCTGTTGATTCCAGGAGTAGTTTACACATGGCCGGAAGTTGCCAGCGTAGGGTACACCGAAGAACAATTGAAAGAATCAGGTCGTGCTTATAAAGTGGGAAGTTTTCCATATAAAGCATTAGGTCGCGCGCGCGCATCCATGGATTTAGATGGATTGGTAAAAGTATTAGCCGATAAAACCACAGATGAAATTTTAGGCATTCATATTATTGGCGCGCGTGCAGCGGATATGATTGCGGCTGGAGTAACTGCAATGGAATTCCGTGCTTCTGCAGAAGATATCGCAAGAACTTCACACGCGCATCCAACTTATATGGAGGCTGTGAAGGAAGCCTGTCTGGCAGCTTCTGCCAACAGACCTATTCATATGTAATATTTGTTTCAGACAAGTTCTAAATAGTCATTCGTTAGAATGACTATTTTTTTTGATGTTACTTAACCAACAACTTCGAGATCGCCCAGCTTCGAATGATTAGAGCTATAACAATCGGAATCAGAAAAATATTAAGCTGTTGCGGAAGTAAAAACCAGAATGCAAGAGTTGCTACTAACAAAATTGCAACCCCTGAAAAATATTTTACCAACCATAGTTGGGGACTTTTCTTTAACAAAATAATTCCAGCAATAGCATGTAACGGAAGTGCCCAAAGTAAATTGAAATTTTTAGCTGCGGCCTGGTGATCAGTAGCTGTCCATAGAAGTAACAACAAAACGCCAATCCAGCCAACTACTGAAAACACTATTATATCAAACCATTTTGACAGTGTTTTTCTTTTCCAGTCGTAATAGGTTAGACCAGCAGTGACTAGCAGGAAGACTCCAAAAACAATCCATGGATGAATGAAACTAAAGGGGATTCCTTCCGGAATTTCTTCATACACTGAGATTTTTTGCTTTACTATCGGATGCGAACTTAAGGAAGCATGATCAAACGAGGATTCGATGTAATCGGGTAAGAACATGTATTCATAGGGAATCGCTGTTTTATCCATGGGCAGACCCAAGCAGATATCTATCCCCAGATCACCCCAGGGCTGCGGACTTAAATACAGATCAGTAAGCTCCCGGATTGTATAATCAGTTTTAATGAAAGAACCATCAAATTTTATTTGACCCTGAAGCACTTCAGCAAGTACATCCCTGATTTTGGTTGCGCAGTTGTTATAGAAATAATCGTAGCGATAGGTTTGATTTTCGGGCCGTGCATTCCACTGCAGATAGTCAAAGACTTTTTGCTTTTGTTCAGCAGTTAATTCCAGTATTTGTTCATGAACAAATCGGTTGTAAGAAATGTAATAGTCCCTGAAGAGAGGATAAGGATAAACGCCTAGTTTGTAGTAAAGATAACCGCGTGCAAAATTCAGGTAGAAGTTAGGTTGGTCAAAATCAAATACTCCATAATTGTAAGCATAATCGATTTTTAAGACAGGGTCGTACACGCGAATGGCGCTATGACCAAAGGCTGCGTATAATTCCTTTTTATACGGACCACACGTGATAATGGAAACCTGAGCACTATCCGTCAGGGATACATCTTGAGAGTAGCCATAAAGCGAAATAAGTATTAAGGAGAGAATTAATATTTTACGCATAGTGAAATAAATAGCCTGAAAGATAAAACAATCGGACTCCAAAAGGTAATTTTGATTTTACTGCATGATTGGAAATTTTAACGATAGCTGGAATCTGGTTAAGAAAATGACACCTGTTCGCATGGCCAATGCCGCAGGCATTTTATCCAGTTATCACTATTCCCGATTATCTAAGAAGCCAGTGCATTGGGCTATGCCCATGAGTATTGCCATTGAGCCCACCACTTCGTGCAATTTGCGCTGTCCCGAATGCCCATCGGGTTTGCGTTCCTTTACCCGGCCTACCGGAATGTTGCAATCGGATTTATTTAAAAAGACGATCGATGAATTAGCCGACACGCTTTCGTACCTCACTTTTTACTTTCAGGGCGAACCATATTTGCATCCACAGTTTTTGAAATTAGTGCAGTTTGCAGCTTCGCGAAAAATTTATACGGCAACGTCTACCAATGCTCATTACCTGACTGATGAGATGGCAAAGAGAACAATTGAATCGGGATTAGATAGATTGATAATTTCTATTGATGGAACCACTCAGGATACGTACGAAGCCTATCGGGTAGGTGGAAAACTGGATAAAGTAATCGAGGGGGCAAAAAACATTATCCGCTGGAAAAAAGAATTGAAATCAATTACACCGTTTGTGGTTTTTCAGTTTTTGGTAGTAAAGCCTAACGAGCATCAAATTGAAGCGGTGTATAAACTGGCTAAAGAAATCGGTATTGATCATGTCGCCTTAAAAACCGCTCAAATCTATGATTACAAAAATGGTTCTGATTTAATTCCAACGATTGATAAGTATTCACGATATCAGAAAATGGAGGATGGTACATATTCAATAAAGAATGAATTGCTAAGTCATTGCTGGAAGATGTGGCAGAGTTGTGTGATTACCTGGGATGGAAAAGTCGTGCCATGTTGTTTTGATAAAGATGCTCATTATGTAATGGGCGATTTAACACAACAGTCCTTTAAAGAGATCTGGAAAAGCGAAAAGTATAATTCCTTCCGGGCTTCAATTTTGAGATCGCGAAGTGAAATAGAAATGTGTAAGAATTGTACAGAAGGGACTAAGGTGTGGGCTTAATAATTTTCTGCCAGCCAACGACCAAGGAATACATCATATACACGATAGGAACTTCCTTCCAGCGCCACCATTTCTCTTTCTTCAAGCGCTTTTATTGATCGTTGCACACTACTGGCACTTAACTGATACGTGTTTAAAAATTTCTTTTGATTGATTTTTGCAACACTTCCTTCTTTAGCAATGGCTCTAAGTAAATTCCATTGCTGGCTGCTTAATAAATTTTTATAACTGATATAGTAAGGTTCATTTTCTTCAAAGATTTCACGTTTAACTTCAGCTAATAATTTTTCATCCACATTTTTTTCTGCCTTGGAAAAAACTTTATGACAGAACAATTGAACATAAAATGTATGTACGTGAGCCCACGCTACTATTTCGTCAATAATTTTATCTTCAATTTTCTTTTTTGACTTAGTAAAATGGGATTTAATGAATTCTGCATAATCCTTTTTTTCAATGCTTTCTAAAAATAGAAATTGAGTACTTTGATAAAATGGGCGACTTGCATCACTGAACATGGATGTTAAGATATGCTTGACGCTGCCTGCAAAAATAAATCGTACACTGTGTAAATTCTGGATGTATGATCTTAATAGTGCCTCAGTTTTCTTTTCAGGGTAATATGAAATTTGTTGAAATTCATCGATTGCTATGACAGTCTTTTTCTTTCGTTTCATTAAATAATTGAAAATATCCTCTAACGTATCTTCGGCTTCACTTTCATTCGAGATACTTAAATCAAAGGCGGGTTGTCCCGAAAGAGGATCGATTTTTATAGAGGGCTGTATTCTTTTAAAAATTGATAGAACTTGATTCCACGATTTTCCGATTGGTGTTTCCAGTTGATTGATAATTGCCTTTCCAAAAATTAAAGTAAATTCTTTTAGGTTAGTCGTGTGCAGGATATCCACATATACACAATCCACTTTCATTTCTTTAAAGGAATGATGAATAAGCCCGGTCTTGCCCATTCTCCGTAAAGAAATGAGCGTTAGATTTCTTCCGTTTTCCAGCGTGTTGAGTATTTTTTGAGTCTCTTTTTGGCGATTGCAAAAGTACTCTTTGCCGGCATAGCCTTGTGTTAAAAAGGGATTGTCCAGTGCCATATTTATACAAAATGCGTTACGCAAAATGCGTTACGCAAAATGCGTAATTAGGCTTTTAAATCCAAATAAGTAGGAAATTTTAAAGCTGTGTTTTTGATTTAAGAGACTTCTCAATCTTCTCTAAATCCAGTGCTCCACACTTTGCACAGCCCGATTGGCAAGTATTCTTCGCCTGAAATGAGCGATAGAGAAGCCTGCCTAAATAGGCGGAAGCTCCTACAAAAAGGCCAATAACTATGATTTGCTGAATCATGATGTAAAACTACCCAACGGCTAGTCATTTAAACAACTACATCACTAAAATGATTCGTCCGATATCGGACGAATGACTCCGTATTTGAACAATTGATTTCCCTAAAACCTCAAGCACTTCATTGAAAAGAGCGATTTTAGCCATGGCATCAATATGGTATAGCATTCCGGATCAGATTTGAAATGTAATTAGAACTTATTGCCTTACCAGATCATCTTTTATTCAATTCCAGAATTATGTTTAAGAATTATTTAGTCACGGCTTATCGCAATCTGTTGCATCAAAAGTCTACAGCAATTTTAAATGTAGCCGGTCTTACTTTAGGAGTAACCGGAAGTATTCTTCTTTTCCTGCTACTTCAATACCATCTCAGTTTTGATAAATTTCAAAGTAAGTATGATCGGATTTACCGGGTGGCAACAGCATCAAAAGGGAATGATGGAGGATTAAATTATACGCCTGGGATTCCTTCTGTTTTGCCTCCCGCATTCCGGATCGATTTTCCACAGGCCGAGGAGGTTCTTTTTACACAATATAATTCCGGAGCACTGGTACTCATACCACAGCCTAATGGGGAGTTCAAGAAATTCTCTGAACCTGCAGGAGTAGCTTTCAGTGAAGCTAATTACTTCCGGATTTTTGATCGGCAATTAATCAGAGGAGATGCAGAAAAATCATTGGATGAACCAAATGAATCCGTAATCAGTCAATCGCTGGCAACTAAGTATTTTGGTCGCGAAGATGTACTGGGAGAAGTAATTAAGTATGGCGACCGTGAATTTAAAATCGGAGCAATCGTGGCTGATGCCCAGACCAATACCGACATGCCTATTAATCTTTTTCTATCCTATGAAACGATTCGCAAGGATAATGAGGAACATGGCTGGGGCAGTATTTGGAGTGATGAGCAATGCTATTTTTTATTGAAGGAAGGAGAATCTGTTGAAGCGATAGAGCAACAGATGGCCTCTTTTATTAAGAAGCATCACACAGAGAATAATCGTGACGAAACACAATTTGTGATAAGTCCCCTTGCTGATCTCCATTTTGACGATCGGTTTGGTAACTACAATTACAACACGGTTAGCAAGGCCAATCTGATCGCATTAGGCATCATCGCTTTATTTTTAATAGCAACAGCCTGTATCAATTTTATTAATCTTGCTACCGCGGAGGCAGTAAAAAGATCTAAGGAGGTTGGAATTAGAAAGTCATTAGGCAGTTCGCGCACGCAATTGATCTGGCAATTTTTGGGAGAAACAAGTCTGGTAACTTTTCTGGCCGTATTATTCTCACTGGGGTTTGCACAGATGTCGCTGGGTTATCTTAGTTCTTTTTTAGAAGTGCCGCTTACGCTGAATCTATTTAGCAACCCCGGACTTATTGTATTCATTGGTGCTATCTTCTTCCTGGTTTCCTTCCTCTCCGGACTTTATCCGGCCTTGGTTATTTCGGCATTCAAGCCAGTGGTTGCATTGAAAAATCAAATCTCGAATCGCAATTCATCTGGTTTTCGGTTACGTCAGGGCTTGGTTGTAGTTCAGTTTTTTATCTCGCAGCTTCTGGTAATTCTCACCATTGTGATTATTTCTCAGATGAATTATTTCCGCAATAAGGATTTAGGATTTAAGAAGGATGCGATCGTTACCCTTCCTGTTCCAGAACAAGAAAGACCCGGCTCAGACTCAACAGGTACAAGTAAGATGAGAACATTGGCAAACCAGCTTTCTCAATTGTCCGGTGTTGAAAAATATAGCCTCTGTTTCTCTCCACCCTCATCAGAGAATATTATGGGAACCGGTTTTATTTTGGAAGGTCAGGGTGATGATATGCGCAAGGATACGCAGTATAAGCCCGTTGATGGAAATTATCTGGATCTGTTTGAATTGAAATTGATAGCTGGACAAAATATAGAAGATTATGATACAGCCCGGAGCGTTTTGGTGAACCGAAAGTTTACTGAGATAGCGGGTTTTGAAAAACCGGAAGATATTATTGGCAAACGAATTCGGGTTATGCGAAAGGTTGTACCGGTAGCCGGTGTCGTGGAAAACTTTCATACTATGTCTTTAGGCAATGAGATTGAACCAACGGTTTTACTCAACCGTATTGATCGCTATCAAACCCTTTCCTTGCGGATAACCCCACAATCATTTCAGTCATCATTACCGGAAATTCAAAAACTATGGGAGGCAACTTACCCGGAGTCTATTTTTGAGTACCAGTTTATGGACGAATCAATTCGTAACTTTTACCGGAGCGAGCAACGTGCTTCTGTGATGTTGACAATCTTTTCCTCACTGGCAATCGCGATAGGCTGTCTTGGATTATTTGGATTGGCAACCTTTATGGCCAATCAGAAAACAAAGGAGATTGGGGTACGCAAAGTATTAGGGGCTTCGGTAGAAAGTATATTATTATTATTTTCTAAAGAGTTTGTGATTTTAATCGCCATTGGATTTTGTATAGCCGCCCCGTTAGGCTGGTTTTTTGCCAAGCAATACCTCGATCAGTTTGCATATAAGATCAGTGTTGGACCTTCCGTATTTTTGATTGGTTTGTCGGTAACTTTTTTGATTGCTTTTATAACCATCGGATACCGGTCTTTGAAAGCGGCTCTTGTTAACCCTGCACAGTCATTAAAATCGGAATAGGGAATTCATCAGTCAAACCATTTTTCGCGAACAACGGCAAGCATTTGGGAATGGACTTTACCGCCTGCGCATAATTCATTTCCATGCAGGTAATTTGTTCCTCCGGAAAAATCGGATACACTGCCACCTGCCTGCTGAACAAGAAATGCGCCACCGGCTACATCCCAGGGTTTTAAGTTATATTCAAAAAATCCTTCCAATCTTCCGCAGGCCACATAAGCCAAATCAATAGCTGCACTGCCCAGTCTTCTGATTCCATGGGTTTTCTCAAGAAATATTTTTATGATTTCGAGATAGTCTTCTTTCTTTTCAGAGTGGTAGTAGGGAAATCCGGTTGCCAACAAACTCTCTTCTAACTTAGTGATCGATGAAATACGTATTTCATTTTGATTACAATAGGCAGGGCCTCCTTCAATAGAGTGAAAGCATTCTTTATGACTTACATCGTATACAATACCTAAGATGGTAGTATCATTTTTCTGCAGCCCAATGCTAATTGCGTAAAGCGGTAAACCGTGTAAATAATTTGTCGTTCCATCCAGCGGGTCGATAATCCAGCGGTACTCATTGGTGCCCGCCATTTCAGTACCCTCTTCTGCTAAAAAGCCTGATCCAGGCAATAATTGACTAAGTCGGTTAACCAATCTCTTTTCCGATTCTTTATCGACATACGAAACCAGGTTACTAAAGCTACCTTTTTGTTCAATTTTAGAAAGATCAAAGCCTTCTTGCTCATTCCGCATAAAGTCACCTACTTCTTCGCAGAGTTCTATAACATCGCGTTCTACTAATGATAAGTTCATTTTTTTCGAGTTTGATTTTTGACAAACGACAATAATATAATTAACACCGAGATCCAGGCAGCAGTTCGCGCGATCAACTCCCCCTGGTTCATATATTTTTCTGATACAGAGGATCCATGTGTATACAACGAAATCATTTCACTACGACTAATACCTGTTGTTTTTGTTTGATAGGAAAAGAGGATTGGTACAATGATAAGGGCAATGCCAGCAGTAAAATAATACCCATTAAACTCTTTTTTCTGAAAGAATGACAAATAGAAGATCAGATTGACCACTAAAATCCATAGCGATGCGCCCAGGTAGCCGACATGATCCGTCCAGTTTAGCCAGGATGCCTGAAGCTGCATCGCATCTGCAAGAAAGAGGGTTTGTTCTGACCATGGCAGTTTTAACAGGATGTATTCGACCCCTAGCCAAAAAAAGATAATTGTGAATTTTCCTAATCGACTACCCAGGCTTTGATAGGCGAACGAATATCCAACAAACGTGAGCGTAAATAGGATTGCCTGAATCAATATAAACACAAGCATTTGAGTATCGAAAAGTGTAGCTGCAAAAAGGGAAACAGTAAGAGACAATAGAATTAACTCAAACCGATTCCACGGAGATTTATGATCCTTTGCCTGATCGGTTATAGCAAAGAGAGGTGCAAAACCAACAAAGATGAATAGGGGGAGCGATTTCATTAACCAACCTGCTGATAGTAGCAGAGTAGCAACTGTAAAAAGAACCCATGAGTTAAAGAGTTGACTATTCTTTTTTGCCATCGATTACGATTACAATTTCGCCTTTTACATCCTTCTTTTTGAAATGCTCTAGCACTTCTTTTACCGTACCAGTTCGTGTCTCCTCGTGTAGTTTTGTCAATTCCCGTGAAACTGAAACCATCCGATCAGGTCCAAAAAATTCAATGAGTTGTTCGAGCGTTTTAATAAGCCGGTGCGGAGACTCGTAGAGTACAATGGTTCGATCTTCTTCAGATAGCTTTTTCAGCAAAGTCTGTCTTCCTTTTTTATGCGGCAGAAAGCCTTCGAAAACAAATCGATCTGTAGGAAATCCTGATTTCACTAAAGCAGGTATCAAAGCAGTGGCACCGGGTAAGCAATCAATGTGTAATCCGGCTTTTAATGCCTCCCTGACCAGCAGAAAACCCGGATCAGAAATACCCGGTGTACCGGCATCACTTATCAAAGCCATTACCTCACCTTGTTGAAGACGGGCTATTAATCCAGCCAGTGTTTTGTGTTCGTTGAATATATGAAAACTTTGAAGGGGTTTCGAGATATCGTAATGCTTTAGAAGATAGCCTGATGTGCGGGTATCTTCGGCTAAAATGGTGTCTACTGATTTTAATACCTCTAAAGCCCGCAGCGTAATGTCAGACAGGTTGCCTATGGGTGTAGGTACCAGGTAGAGAGAAGTTTTTTCAGATTCCACTTCTATACAAGTTGATCAATGGCCGTGGCGAGTTTCCGATCCTTGTCTGTAACAACATCTCCCGCATCGTGTGTCGAGAGTTCTATGCTTACAACATTATAGACATTGGTCCAGAAAGGGTGATGATCCATTTTCTCCGCTATCAAAGCAACTTTAGCCATGAAGCCAAATGCCTGTGTAAAATCTTTAAACTTAAAGGTCTTTTTAAGACGGTTGTTTTCTTCTACCCACATAAATTTCGAATTAGGCTTATAAAGTTAGAAGAAACCAAGAACCCTTCGTAAGGTTTTCCCGATATCATTTACAACGCTATGATTCCTTCAATTTGCGCAGCTGTCTGGTAAATTTCAATAACTGCTTCGCTGGAGGGCATCATCATTTTGAATGTAATGCTGGTATAGTTGCCGTTTTTGGAAGGCTTTTCGGATGAGGTATGCTTTGGAAATAACAACTTCACCTCTTCTTCTTTGCCCCTGGGGACAATAAATTTAAACGTATATAAAGCAGGCCAGGCATGATAACGGTCCAGTTGTTCACGAAAATTATTGAGCCATTGCTGATCCATCGTAAAATAAAAAGCGTCCCGGAGTTAAGTTTCCGGGACGCTGGTTAAGGTGAAGTTTCTAATTAAAAGTATTTATAACGCTTGTCCTGGATATTGGCACCCTGTTTCAAGGCTTCGGAAATGCTATATCCAGCTCTTCCGTTCAATCCCTGGAGCAATTGATTTTTGAACATTGCATAGTCACCAACTGCAGGAGCCACTGTCTTGTTCTTCAATTCAACTACCAATACACCATTTTCTCCTGCAAAGGGTTCAGATTGTTTGCCGCTTTCAAGCGAGAAGATTTTACCAACCGCTATCGGATCGAGACCCACACTAGGTAATGTGTTCGAATTTAATTTCAGATCGCTGGACGAGTTTACGATTGCATCGGAACCAAAAGCTTTTGCCATTTCTTCCAGTGTACCTTTCTTGGTATTGAGCGTTTCGATGATTTTCTTACCTTTTACTTCATTGAGTGCAGCTGGTCTTATTTCTTCTTTTACATCGTCAAAAGATCGAATACCTTCTTCCGTTTCACCTGTCATAACGGCTACCGTATAATCGGCATCGAGGTCAAATACGTCAGAGACTTTTCCAACTTTCGCATCGCGGAAAAGCCAGGTTATCATAGCACGAGCTTCCCCAAGGTCATTAATTCTGCGATCGGCAGTTTTAAGGTCGTTTGCATTCATCACCATCAAACCTTCTTTTTTTGCTTTTTCTGTGAAATCTTCTACACCAGATAGATCACTGGCGAACGTCTGAGCTTTTAAGAAAGCTTCGTTTTGAGTTTCATCACTGGGTGAAATCGCAATTTCGATTGTAGCAACTGAATACGTTGTATAGTCGGCTAAACCCGTAACATCAATAATATGGTATCCGAATTGGGTTTCAACAACATCATTTAATACACCCGTTTTTTTAGCACTGAAAACGGCTTGCTCGAAAGGCTTTACCATTTGCCCGGAAGAAAACCAACCCAAATCTCCACCGCGGCTTGACGTACCATCAGTTCCAAATTCACGAGCTTTAGCAGCGAAGTCTGCGCCCGCCTTAATTTCGCCCAGGATTTTTTTAGCTTTTTCTTTGGCTACTTTCTTAGCAGCATCGGTTTCAGCATCCCATCTAATCAAAATATGACTGGCCTTGGCATTGCCAACTGTGTCTTTACCGAATCGAACTACCTTTACTACTTTATACGAACCACCATCTAAGAAGGGACCTATTACCGTACCCGCGGTAAGTTTTTCTTTCTGATCGGCCAGGAAGGTTGGAAGTGTTGAGTTAGAATATTTGGTGAAAGGTTCTGTGCCTTCGGTGTTTGAGGCTGCAAAAACTGAATCTTCAGTTACTGTCTTAAAATCGGCAGCCAGTTTTTCAAGTTCTTGTTTGATCTGAGCTGAGTCAGCGGATGAAGCCCGGATGGGGAAAGTCACGTAGCTCAAACTACGGGTCTGCTCCGCTTTATATTTTCCTTTGTTGCGATTGTAATAATCCTTGAGATCACTATCAGCAACGGTAGAGTCGCTAATTACAAAAAACGGCACATAGAGATACCGAACTTCCGCAACATCATTTTGGGTGTGGTAATCTCTTTCGGCTTCGGCTTCGGTTACGTAATTGGTCTTTATGAGAAGGTTCTCATATTTAATCCGCTCACGTCCTAATCCAAGGTCACGTTGAAAGGTGCTCCAGCGATATTTTGCTTCCTGCCATCCAGCAAGCGCCTGCGGATCGATGGGTGCAGGCGAATTGAATTGATTAATGTATTCTATCAATCTTCTGCGATCAAAATTCCCTGCAGAATCAAGGAAAGATGATTTGACGTTCTCATCAATATTTTTTCCCTGAATCATGTCCCAGATTTCATCGGTGGTAACTTTGACACCCACTTTTTCAAACTCAGGCTTAATCGCTTTCTGCGAAATCAACATGTCCCATGCCTGCTGTTGCAAAAGTGGTCTTTCACGCTCGCCTGGCTGGCGTCCAAAGTTCAGAATGTAATTGTTTTCACGCTCCTGAACGGCAGCCTGGTATTCTTCAAGTGTGATGGTAGTTCCACCTATTTTTCCTACTGTATTTTCATTTCCGAATACAGAGCGAGGTCCATTACCAAATAAGTCGTTTAAGATAAAGGCCGAGATGGCTACAGCTACAAAACCCACCACCCACTTGGTCATCTTGTTCCTCAACGTTCCAATCAATGCCATAAGAGAAATTTATAAGTTGAATTGTTTGTTTATCGTTTTTTTAAGGCCTTTCAATACAACCGGCCCCTCTGTTTAAAGAACCGCAAATTTAACCCGTTAAATCAATTCGGCAAAGGAGAGTTTTAATAATACTTGAATTTAATAGAGATTGGTAATCAGCCACTTATGTAGAAAATGAACTCTAATGGGCTACCTCTTTTTTCGGTACGCATAGAGGAAAAATAGCATCACTGCCATCATTACCAGCCAGTAGGCTTGCCCAATGCCAACAGCCATTATTTCGTAAATGGCAATGATGACGAAGAAGGCAGCTAATGAAAGTATGATAATGTCCCAGAGTTTCATAGGCAACAGCTAGTAACGTGAGCCAGGTAATTATTCTTCAACAACAAATTCACCTTCAGGATTTTTGATTTGATAGGATGAAAGGTCCTGGGCTGCATCCAGGCCGGTACCATAAATGACTTCGTTTTGAAGTTTGATTGTTACGAATTTATCGGTGAAGATTTTTTTTGTATCCTGTTTCCAGAATAACTCCTCCGTATTGAGTTGTTCCTGCTTTTCAATGTTAACTACTTCCACAGCCCCACGACCACGCCATTTGTTTTCTTCTTTAAAGTAATAGGCACTATTTGCCTTTAAGGTGGAAGTCATCTTTCCAAACTCATCAAAAAACTCAATATAAATTCCTTCCGGAAATTCCCGGTCTCCATTTTGGAATTCGAAGATCTTCTTTGCCTTAAGCATAACCTTTACCACTTCTTTTTCGGAGTAGTACATCACTACATCTTCGGCTTCGCTTAGCGGACCTTCATACAATACGGGTTTAGCAGTTTCCTGTGTAGTGCAGCCGGAAAACCAAATACCCAAAACAATGATCAGGCCTGAAAGCGGGATATTTGATTTTATGTTGAATGGGTTCACCGTATTCATAAACTAAGAAGGCTAGCCTATTAAGCCAGCCTTCTATGAAGTTTTATTAACTATTTATTCTTTTCCTCTGGTCTTCAGGACTACTGTTTCACCAATCCAGCAAGAGATCGATTTGGTATCTCCTTCTTTCCAGTTTAACTCGAACAATTCAGTAACCGAAGGGAACTGTGCACGAGCCGCATTCATTTTCTGTTGGTCACCAGCCTTTACATACATCTCATAAGCCGCAAGATATACCAATCTGTCTTCTGCCAGACTTGCCCCCTTTGCGCAATCTTTAAATGATCCCATATACAAGTCACCGATTTTTTCGTAACCTGCTTTGCTGCTGGCATCTACAGCAATGGCTTTGCGATAAGATTCACGAGCAGCCGATTTACTTCCCTTCTGGGAAAGGATATCGCCTTGTAAGGTATAGGCATCTGCCTTATCCTGGTTGGTTGTTGCCAACGTAACGGCTTCTGCGAATAGGGCTTCTGCTTTTGCCATGTTGCCATTTTTCGCATAGATTTTACCCATATTTTTAGCTAACCCATAATCCGGGCTAACTTTATGTAGCTCTTCTGCGGCCTCCAACCAAAGTGGATCTTCAATGCAGCCGCCCATAGTCATGAATTGGAAGATCTTTTTAGCAAGTACGATGTCGCTGGGGTTTTGCTTGAATTTAGGAGCCAGATTCTTCTTTACGAAGTCGCAATCAATCTTTACACCGCACTTAGGCAGGATATCATCAATTGCCTCCTTGCTCTTTTTCAGGCGATCAACCACATCTTGTTTATTCTCAGCCTGAGCTTTTTTGATTTTGGCATCAATTACCGCTGAAACCTTATCGTAACGTTGTAAAATTTGTTCTTCGCTCAAATTCTTAAGCAAGGCAACATTCAATTGAACAACCTTCATGTAGGCTTCAAGGTTATTATCCTGCACATTGTTTCCGCTGATCTCATATACCCTGTCATACAGGGCTAACACCTCTGCAGTTTTTGCTTTATTCTGGCCGTTATAAGCAAGAGCATATAAGGCTTTTCTATTCAACACATTAACCTCGTCCCCACAATTGGCAATGCGCATGTCATAGATCAACATTAAAGAGTCTATGAGTACTTGCTTTTTAACAGGGTCTTTTTCGGCCGTTGCGAGTTTATTGTAAATCTCAGCACCTTCAATGTATAGTTTTGTATTCCATTTAGGTGCATTTTTTACCATCCATTGCCAGGCAGGCACAGCAGCCCGGTAGTTACCTTGTTTGTAGGCATCACCATAAACAGCTACTTGTTCTTCTGCTTTTGCCTTGTCTTCAGGCCATAAGAATTCCTTGCACTGTGAAAAACCGGTTACAGTGGTGAGGACGATGAAAGCGAATCCAAGTAGCGATGATTTCATTTTCTTTTTCATTGTTCTTTACGTTATTTATTCAAATCTCCTTCTGATAAACCATTGGTCATTAAAAGTTGCACCAAAGTAAATCTTAAAATAGTTTTCTTCAATTGTATTGTCCTGCAGATTTCCTCTTTTTCCGATTTTGACTGCAAAATCAAGACTGGATCTACTGGTTGGCAACGATAACCCAAAATTAATGCCAAAATCCTTAACGGGCATGCCGTTAATCAAATACGGGTATTTGTCATAGCTTACGCCTGTTCGGTATGTCATTCGCTTCAAATAACTGGTCATAGCGGTTACATCTGGGGTAAACTCGGTGCCCAATGCTAACTTCCAGCCCTTGGTCGCTTCCCGAATATCACTTTTGCCATCGCTAAACTGCGTATAATCAAGCAAAACGAAATCAGTGCCTACTACCCACTTATCACCTCGGCCAAAAGATAAACCAACTGCAAGAGCCTGGGGTAGCGTTATTGAGCCGGGCTCGTTTTCGTATAACGTAATTGAATAGAGGGTATCCGAAACATTTCTTTGTTCAATGCGCGCGGTATATTGAGTCTTTAGGTCAGTTTTAAAATCGTAAACCACACCCAGATTAAATTTATAATTTTTTCTGAACAACGAATCTTTGTGATACGAGAAGCCTAATGTGAAATCAAAGTCTTTAACATAGGTTCTTTCGTAAACTGTAGGGTAATATTGAATCGGTTGTGCACTTTGAGTAAGTGTGTTAGAGTATTCGTTAACGATCGAGCTAAATAAATAGGTCGCCTTTACCCCAACTGAAATATTCTTATGCAGGGAAACTCCATTAGACCAGGCAAACTGATTAATGCCACCACTCCCGGTTTCTTCAACCTGCACGGTATTCGTACTTCCTTCAATAGCATCAGTATAGTTGAGCCTATAATTAACAGTTGAGTAGGGTGCCAGGCCCAGGGACGTTGACCAACGACCAAGCTTTACAGGAAAGCCCATCATCAGATAATTCAAGTTTGCATTGCCATTGGTCTCTGATGTACCATTACCAATTACCGTTCTTCGTTCACCAATAAATCCAGCTTCAAACGTAGTGAACCTGTTAAAAACAAGAAGGGCCGGATTTTGATTGTTAAGATAAAAATATTGCGGGTTGCTGACTCCCACCCCAGCCATCCCTTGATTATTGGCCAGTGCGTTTCCATAATATTCGCCTATACCCAGGTAAGAAAAAGGAGTCATGGCCGCCTGCCCTAAAGCCCCGATTGCGGAGAACAAGGAAAAAACAAATATATAAAGGGTATTCTTCTTAAAATTCAACATGATAACGCAAAATCCTGTTCAAACCGATCAAAACCAGATCAGGGGTTACAAATATGGGGTGTTTAAGCCTGTTTTCAAAAAACGAATAATCGCCACCACACAATATTATCCTTAACTCTGTGAATAATGACTTGTATTCTCCAATGATCCCATTCACCTCTGCAACAACTCCATTCAATACACCACTTTGCATACAGGATTCTGTGCTATCTCCAATCAGTCTGATTTCATTAATAGGCTTAATTAACGGTAGCCGGGAAGTAAACGTGTGCATGGCCTCAAATCTCATTGCGATACCTGGGGAAATTCCGCCCCCCTGATAGATTTTATTACGACTTATAAATTCATAATTAATGCATGTACCCGCATCAATTACCAGGCAGTCTTGTTCAGGGAATAATTCAAAAGCACCACAGGCTGCCGCAATCCGATCAACTCCTAAAGTATCAGGGGTTGCATAAGAAACTGAAATAGGAAATGTCAGTGACGATGTGAGCACAATTTTTTTTCCCTTTGAAGAGGACCAGGTAAGAATTTCTTGCGGATCATGATTGACAGAACTGACAAGCACATGATCAAATGAGTTTTTAGTCATGAACTCTTTTAATTCTTCAGGAACAACAAAGTATTCCTTTAGAACCAACGCGGAGCCATCGAACACTCCCACTTTAAATCGTGTGTTACCTGAGTCAACAACCAGATTCATATTCTCGAAAAGATCTCAAAAGTAAGCAAAGAAGTTCCAACCATGATTTTAAATATCTTTGAGGGTTAAAGTTTATAGGATGAAAGACCTGCTTCAAAAGTTTGAGACCAAACGACCCGAAATTGTATTTGAATGGAAAGACAGCGAGACCGAGGCTGTAGGTTGGGTGGTTATTAACTCGCTACGCGGTGGGGCTGCGGGAGGGGGCACCCGCATGCGCATAGGACTGGATAAAAGAGAGGTTGAATCATTGGCCAAAACAATGGAAATTAAATTCACCGTTTCTGGGCCTCCGATTGGCGGAGCCAAATCCGGAATTAATTTCGACCCGAATGATCCGCGTAAAGCTGGTGTACTTCACCGATGGTATGGAGCTGTAATGCCCCTGCTAAAATATTATTATGGTACGGGTGGCGATTTAAATGTAGACGAAATCCATGAAGTAATTCCGCACACGGAAGATGTTGGTATCTGGCATCCGCAGGAAGGAGTTTTTACAGGGCACTACAAACCCACCGAACCGCAAAAAGTAAATCGCATTGGTCAGCTTCGGCAAGGTGTTATTAAGCTAATTGAAGATGAAAAGTATACACCTACCCTTCACAAAAAGTATACGATAGCTGATATGTGTACTGGATTTGGTGTGGCTGAAGCAGTACATCATTACTATAATCTCTGGGGCGGAAAACTGAAAGGTAAACGAGCCGTAGTGCAGGGTTGGGGAAATGTAGGCGCTGCCGCGGGATTTTATCTTTCGCAGATGGGGGTTAAAATCGTGGGCATTCTTACCCGCGAAGGTGGTTTAATTAATCAGGCTGGTTTTACACATGAAGAAATTTGCAGCCTGGTAATAAACCGCGAAGGCAATCGATTGGTAACAGATGAACTTTTGTCATTTGAAACAGTGAATCAAAAAATCTGGGATCTTGAATTTGAAGTTTTTATTCCGGCAGCAGCCTCGCGATTGGTTACGAAAGATCAGATTGACCGCATGATTGAATCGGGAGTTGAAGTATTTTCATGCGGGGCCAACGTACCCTTTGCCGATCCGGAGATTTTCTTTGGACCCACCGGTTTATATGCAGATGAAAAAATTTCGGTGATCCCGGACTTCATTGCCAACTGTGGCATAGCCCGGGTATTTGCTTACTTTATGGAACGTGAAGTAGGTATGACAGATGAAGCCATCTTTTCTGATATCTCATATACAATTAAAGCTGCACTTGAAAAGACACGGAAGATTAGCAACTCAAAGACCAAAGTAGCTCAAACTTCTTTTGAGATTGCCCTGAAGCAATTGATCTAGACTATTGAATTAACACAGAATCGAATAATATCGTTATTTTTGATTTATGTCGTTTTGGCGAAACACATCGGCTACTTCATTTTTTTCAGGGCTCATAGTCCTTTTTATTGTATTCTCATTTAATACTTATACCGAACGATCCGAGAGAATTCATTGTGAGTACCAAACTTATTTAGACATAGCCCCACACGACCACACTTCGGAGGCTGTTAAGCCCAATGCATCTGTTGAAAATTTGGTGGTCAGGGTTTCATTTCTGGCAGTTCAATTAATTTCAGAGAAAAGAAGTCAGTTTTCATACACAATCTTATTGTGTACTAAGCAAATAAATCTCTTCATATCGGGAGGGTCAATTCCTCTATTTCTTAGCCAGCGGGTTTTCAGGATTTAGCAGCAAAACAGCCTGCTGTTAAGATTATTTGTAGAACACCCTAAATACTTAAACTTATGTTATTAGCAATTTCACTGTTATTGGTTGGCTTTGTTATTCTGATTAAAGGAGCGGATTTTCTGGTCAACGGATCCTCTTCGGTTGCAAAGAAATTTAATATCTCAAATCTGGCCATCGGTCTTACGGTTGTGGCCTTTGGTACATCTACGCCCGAGTTGCTGGTTAATATTATGTCTTCCGTTAAGGGGTATGATGACGCAGCTTTCGGGAATATTATTGGCAGCAATACATTCAATCTGCTTTTTATTTTAGGAATCTCTGGCCTCATTTACCCACTGGTGGTGCACCGAAACACCGTGTCTTTTGAGGTGCCACTATCTTTACTGGCCGCAGTAGTTCTTTTTATTTTGGTGAATGACACATTGATTTGGGGAAGCAGTAAAAATATTCTTACCCGAATTGATGCCATGATATTGTTGGTGTTTTTTGGACTTTTTATGTTCTATATCGCTCGCACTATGACGAACGGACCAGGGTCTGAGGAAGGAGGGCCGATTAAATTATACAGCACAGGGGTTTCAGTTTTATTTATAGTGCTGGGATTGGCTATGCTGGTGGGTGGCGGAAGTCTGGTCGTTGACAATGCTGTGGCAATAGCAAAGCACTATGGATTGAGTGAAAAACTAATTGGTCTAACCATTCTGGCGGCTGGTACCTCATTGCCTGAATTAGCTACTTCGGCAGTGGCAGCTTATCGTAAAAATACAGACATAGCGATCGGTAATGTAGTAGGATCAAATATTTTCAATATCTTCTTTATCCTCGGTATAACCGGAGTAATTCGTCCAACACCTTACAATGCCATCATGAACTTTGACCTATATATATTAGGTGCATCCACTGTTTTACTCATGATATTTATGTTTACACTCAATCAAAGAAAACTGGATCGTTGGGAAGCCTTTCTTATGCTGATAGCTTATTTTGCATACACGATTATATTGGTTGGAATGGAGTAAAAATTAAACAAAAAAGAGAGGCATCAAGAAAATGATGCCTCTCTTAGTTTAAGATCCTCCTAAGCTTAATGTACTGGCGGGTGCACTGCCAGATAAGGTTGAATAATCAGGTAAATGATTGCACCAGCGGAATACCCTAACAGAGCCAGCAATGAGATTTTCTTTAAGTACCAGATAAAGTCAATTTTCTCGATACCCATGGCTGCAACACCGGCAGCCGAACCAATAATCAGAATACTTCCACCGGTACCGGCACAATATGCGAGGTATTCCCACACCATGTGATCCTGATAGTAAACGTCCATGTTGTACATACCCATGCTGGCAGCTACAAGAGGTACGTTATCTACAATGGCCGATAGCAATCCAATCAAAGTAACAATGATTCTCTGATCGCCAATCGCGTGGTCAAGCCATGAGGCGAGGTGATGTAATACTTGCATTGACTCCAGGGCACCTACTGCCAACAAAATACCAAGGAAGAATAGTACACTGGGTACGTCAATCCGCGCAAGTGCTCCAGCTACGGTATAATTTTTCTTAACAGCTTCATCTAACTCAGGGTTGATAAGTTCTGAAACCACCCACAGAAAGCCAAGCCCCAAAAGGATACCAGTATAGGGCGGCATGTGTGTTAAGGTTTTAAAAATGGGCACAAACACCAAGGCACCTACTCCCAATATCAACATGAGATTCCCCGAACGAACGACATTGTCATGACTTTTATTATCGTTTTCGGTAGTATCTCCCAGGGTACCCTTTAAGGTAAAGTTGAGATAGATCAATGGTATGAGCATACAGGCAACACTTGGCAAGAAAAGGGTTACCATTATATTGCCAGTGGAAATCTGTCCACCAATCCAAAGCATCGTAGTGGTAACATCACCGATGGGAGTCCATGCACCCCCGGCATTGGCAGCAATCACAATCATACCCGCAAAGAACAAACGCATTTCTTTATCAGGAATAAGTTTTCGTACAAGCGATAACATAACAATGGTAGTGGTCAGGTTATCCAAAACGGCTGAAAGAAAGAAGGATACCCAACAGATAATCCACAGCAGTGTTTTTGGATTCTTGGTTTTAATCCTATCGGTGATAAACCGAAAACCATGATGCGCGTCCACCAACTCCACAATGGTCATAGCGCCCATCAAGAAAAAAAGAATCTGCGCAATACTACTCAGATGGTGGGATAGTTCAGTCGTTACAAATTCACGGTACAGTTCGCCAGATGAAAGTGCATTGAATTTGTCACCCAACTCCACTTTTAGAATCTCTAAAAAGGATCCGTACGATGCGCTGTCTGTAACCGCAGCTGAGGGTTCCGAAAGAACAAAGAGTGTCCAACAGATTACGCCCGCTAAAAGGGCTGAGGCTGTCTTATTTATTTTGATTGGGTGCTCGAGAGCAATAGCGATGTATCCGATTACGAATACAATAATTACGAGGGTTTCCATATGAATAGGATAAGGTCCCTCATAATTAGAAAATTTTTCCGATAAACCAACGACTTTAACTTACTTGGGTCTGATAAATTTCAATGAACGGCTAAATAAGGCTGAATAATCAGATAAACAATGCCGCCCGCAAAGTAACCCAGGATAGCCAGCAAAGAAATTCTTTTCACATACCAGATGAAATCGATTTTTTCCATTCCCATTACAGCCACACCGGCTGCTGAACCAATAATCAAAATACTGCCACCCGTACCTGCACAGTAAGCCAGGTATTCCCATACCAGATGATCTTGGTAATATACGCTCATGTCATACATACCCATGCTTGCTGCAACCAGAGGAACATTATCAACAATGGATGATAGAATACCAATAAGAGTAATAATGATTCGTTGGTCGCCAATGGATTCATCCAACCATATCGAAAAATGATGCAAGATTTCCATAGACTCCAGCGCACTTACAGCCAGTAATATGCCCAGGAAGAATAAAACACTGGGTACATCAATTCGGGTAAGTGCCCCGGCTGCTGTATAAGGCCGTTTTTCTGATTCATCCATATCAGGATTAATTAATTCAGATACAACCCATAACACACCTAGTGCCAGCAACATGCCAAGGTAAGGGGGTAAGTGGGTAATGGTTTTGAAAACAGGAACAGAAACCAAGCCGCCAACTCCCAGAATCAGCATTGTGGTTGATCCCTTAACAGGTTGATTACTATATGCACCATGATCCCCATTTCCCTGATTGATTTTTGGTTCAGTATCATAAGATCCTAATTCGCCTTTTAAGGTAAACTGCAAATAGATTAATGGGATTACCATGCAAATAACACTAGGCAAAAAGAGCGTGAGCATAATATTTCCAGATGAGATTTGTCCACCAATCCACAGCATGGTGGTTGTTACATCCCCAATGGGAGACCAGGCACCACCTGCATTTGCTGCAATTACAATCATACCAGCAAAAAATAGACGCATATCTTTATTGGGAACTAACTTTCTGATCAGCGAGATCATAACGATAGATGTCGTGAGGTTATCTAAGATTGCAGAAAGAAAGAAGGTGACGGTACAAATGATCCATAATAATTTTTTTGGGTTGCGTGTATTGATACGATCTGTAATGATTTTGAACCCCTGGTATGCGTCAACCAATTCTACAATTGTCATGGCACCCATGAGGAAGAAAAGGATAGCTGATATTTGACCCAGGTGGTGATTTAATTGTTCTCCAATATGATCTATGGAATCCTGCGTGAACATTGCATAGAGGGTCCAGCATATAACCCCTGTTAGAAGCGCTGATGCTGTCTTATTTATTTTAATAGGATGCTCGAGGGCAATTGCCAAATACCCTATAAGGAAAACGAGGATTACAAAAGTTACCATAGATCCGGGTTTAAGGTCTTGGTAAAAATAAGTGGGAATTGAATCCCCAATTATTAGATTTCAATTATGATTTCTAATCCGGTTAAGTGTTAAAATTTCTTTAAGTCGGGCTAAAAAAAATTTATAAATGAAAAATTCCTTCGTTGAGAAGATTAAGCGCGTTCTCTTTTTGGCCGGTCTCTACCAGGATGGAAATGTTATTCTGACTACCTCCATAGGATACCATTCGGATAGGCACGGTTGCAAGAGATTGAAATACCTCTTTTAAAACGCCTTCCTTTTCCGAAAGCATATTCCCTACTATGCATATGATGCTTTGGTTTTCATCAACTTCGATTGTGCCAAAGGTTTTTAATTCATCAAGAATGGGAGTTAGATTTTTGTTATCATCGATCGTGAGAGAAACCGCCACCTCAGAAGTGGAGATCATATCAATCGATGTCTTGTACCGCTCAAATACTTCAAAGACTCTGCGTAAGAAACCATGAGCCAGCAACATGCGTGATGACTTAATGTTAATCGCTGTAATGCCATCTTTGGCAGCAATGGCTTTGAATTGCCCGCGGCTGCCTTTATCACTAATGATAGTACCCGGAGCTTTTTCATCCATGGTATTTTTCAATCGAACCGGTACATGGTATTTCTGTGCAGGCACTATAGTAGAGGGGTGCAAAATCTTGGCTCCGAAATAAGCAAGTTCAGAAGCTTCATCGAAGGTAAGTTCTGCGATAGGCACGGTCTTTTTTACAATTCGCGGATCGTTGTTGTGCATGCCATCGATGTCTGTCCAGATCTGAATTTCTTCAGCCCGGATCGCAGCACCAATCAGCGAAGCTGTGTAGTCACTACCTCCTCGTTTTAAATTATCAATCTCATTGCGATGATTGCGACAGATATACCCTTGGGTAACTAGAATTTCTACGTTGTTCATGGTTCCGAGAATGGGTCTCAGGCGTTCGCTGATTTTTTCCAGCTCGGGTTCCTGGTTCTCATCAATCGACATGAAATGCAAAGCAGGGAGTAAACGGGCCGGCACTTTTCTTTCCTGCAGGTGATGATAAAATAATTCGGTGGAAATCAATTCGCCCTGAGCCAGAAGTTCTCGATAGCTTCGATCGTCAAATTTACCAGCTGCCAGCAAACGGAACAGGCTGAAGTAACGGCTTACTATTTCCTGGCCAATGGCATGATACGCTTCACTCTCATAGAGTTCTTTAATAAACTGCTGATAGTGTTTTTCAAGCCCGGCAATTTCCTGTTCGGCAGCCGTTGATTGTTGTGCCAACAGGTGATCACCAATCCGAACCAACGTATTAGTAGTACCGCTAAGTGCAGAGAGCACAACAATCTTTTTGCCCGGCATGCTCAACACGAGATTGGCAATCTTCTTCATTCGTTCAGGCTTGCCTACCGAGGTGCCTCCAAACTTAACTACCAGCATATTCTATTATTTTAAGGATCGTAAAGATAGTTTTGATTGCGGGAAAACAGAATCAAAAAGTTTAAAGAAAAAAAAGACCCTTTGGATTTTTACTTCCAAAGGGTCGTTAGTTTAAAGTTAGTGTCTTACGATTATTTAACTTCTTCGTATTCTACATCGGTTGCATTGCCATTGCCACCCGCTGCTCCGGCACCACTGTTAGCTGATCCATTGTTGGGTTGTGCTCCAGGATTAGCTCCGGCTTGCGAGCCGCCCGCGTACATTTCCTGCGAAGCTACCTGCCATGCAGCATTAAGAGCGTTCATGGCATTTTCAATGGCTGTTACATCCTGGCTCTTATGAGCTTCTTTCAGCTTATCTAATGCCTGAGTAATCGCTGTTTTATTTCCTTCAGAAAGTTTATCGCCAAATTCTTTCAACTGTTTTTCAGTTTGGAAGATCAGTGAATCGGCCTGATTGATTTTTTCAACGCGCTCTTTCTCTTTTCTATCCGTTTCAGCATTGGCTTCGGCTTCTTGCTTCATCTTCTTGATTTCAGCTTCAGTCAAACCGCTGGAAGCTTCAATCCGGATCTTCTGCTCTTTACCGGTGCCTTTGTCTTTAGCGGCCACATGAAGTATACCGTTAGCATCAATATCAAAAATCACTTCTACCTGAGGCACACCCCGAGGTGCTGGTGGAATTCCGTCAAGGTGGAATCTTCCAATCGTGCGGTTGTCGCGCGCCATGGGACGCTCGCCTTGAAGCACGTGAATTTCTACGGATGGTTGATTGTCTGAAGCTGTTGAGAACACTTCTGATTTTTTAGAAGGAATCGTAGTGTTTGATTCAATCAACTTGGTAAACACACCGCCCATGGTTTCGATACCTAATGAGAGTGGCGTAACATCCAACAACAATACGTCTTTTACTTCTCCGGTTAGTACACCTCCTTGAATTGCAGCACCTACAGCTACAACTTCATCCGGGTTTACTCCTTTGGATGGTTTCTTGCCAAAGAATTTTTCTACCTCATCCACAATACGTGGAATACGGGTAGAACCACCTACTAAAATAACTTCGTCAATCTGACTTACAGAATATCCGGAATCAGCAACAGCCTTACGGCATGGCTCAAGGGTTCTGCGGATTAAATCATCACACAGTTGCTCAAACTTAGCACGCGATAGTTTCTTCACTAAGTGTTCGGGCACTCCATCAACGGAAGTGATATACGGTAAGTTAATTTCAGTTTCTGTGGAGCTGGATAATTCAATCTTTGCTTTTTCAGCAGCTTCTTTCAAACGTTGAAGCGCCATTGGATCTTTACGCAGATCAATATTTTTATCGGCCTTGAATTCATCAGCCAGCCAGTTCATAACTCTCATATCGAAATCATCACCACCCAGGTGAACGTCACCGTTGGTGGATTTTACTTCAAATACACCATCTCCTAATTCAAGAACCGAGATATCGAATGTACCACCACCAAGGTCATACACTGCGATTTTCATGTCTTTGTTTTTCTTATCAAGACCGTACGCTAACGCAGCCGCTGTTGGTTCGTTGATGATACGCTTTACATCCAATCCGGCAATCTGCCCAGCCTCTTTGGTAGCCTGACGTTCGGCATCGTTAAAGTATGCAGGAACGGTGATAACGGCTTCTGTTACGGTGGTGCCAAGATAATCTTCTGCAGTGCTCTTCATCTTTTGAAGAATCATAGCAGAAATTTCCTGAGCGGTATACAGGCGATCCCCTATGCGTACGCGCACGGTATCGTTATTGCCGCTTTCTACTTCGTACGATACCATTTTCTTCTCGCCAGTAACTTCAGCAAATTTTTTGCCCATGAAGCGCTTGATTGAGGACACGGTATTTTTAGGATTGGTAATAGCCTGACGCTTGGCAGGATCACCCACTTTGCGTTCGCCTTTTCCATTATCCAAAAAACCTACGATGGAAGGCGTAGTTCTACGGCCTTCGCTGTTGGCAATCACCACTGGTTCGTTGCCTTCCATAACGGCCACGCACGAGTTGGTGGTTCCTAAGTCTATTCCAATAATTTTTCCCATGATATGTTCAGTTTTTGATTACAGTTTAAGTCCAGCATACTCCCCTGAACAAGGGTTATGCCAAGCGGTATTTTAAGGGAAAAAGTGACAGAGTGGCAGGATTAGAAGGGAAGTCGTGCCACCGCTTTAAGCGGTGGCACGACTGGTTAGGCTAAAAGATACCTCTTACATATTGATCTGGAATAATGCTATAGGATTCTTTATAAAACCGTTCAGCTTCTTCTGATATAGTTAGTAATGATCGTCCCAATTTAACATTGCAAATGTCAGCTGAATCTTTCCAGTACTCATTAAATGAATGATAGGGCCAATCTTCGATTCTGTTTGTCAATCGGGCGCGATACGGATTTTGATGAATATAATGAAAACACGAAGCTGCATATTCATTCGTAGTAAGTTCCTTGGCCTTCGAATTCTGTTGAAAAAGCGATCCGGTAAATTTTTCTTGTTTCTGAATCGCCCGGGTATAAGAACTTAATAGAGTACGTATTGCGTTGGTAAACTTGAGCGAATCAAATTCAGATTTAGTATAAACCAGAAAATGGAAATGGTTTGGCATTAAGCAATAGGTCAGAAAATCAAGTTGGCCAGTCAACTCGTTATGAGCTTTCCGTAAAAAGAAACTATAGTTCTTCTCCTCCAAGAAAATACGTTGCTTATTGTTGCCACGATTATAGATATGGTATAAGCTGTCTGGCTGAAGTTTCATAACTATTAAATAGCAGATGCTCTTACTGCGACCACTCCGTGGGTGTCCGATCCCACCGGTGGCCTTTCAGCTCAAGTTCAAGGGCCTTGTTCAATCGCTTACCATCACTCGTACCAATGTTGGCTTCCACATTTCGCACTTTGCGCATGCCGGGTATTATCGTATGAACATCGTCATTGCAAAGAATAAAACGTAACGCCATTTCGGCCATTGACATTCCGCTGGGGATCAGTGGTCGCAAGGCATCGGCATGATCTACGCTGGAGTTTAGATTTTCGGGAACAAAATACGTAGCACGCCAATCACCTTTCGGGAAAACAGTGTCTTTGGTTAACGTACCTGTAAGTGTTCCTTCATCAAAGGGTACGCGGGCTATCACACCAATGTTCAGTTCGCGGCAAAGGGGGAATAAGTTGTCTTCCGGATTCTGATCAAAGATGTTATAGATCACCTGAACTGAATCAATGAGTCCTGACCTGAGTGTGTTGAGTACATTGTCGGGTTCCCACCGGTTTACGCTAATGCCAAAATGTTTTACTTTTCCTTCAGCTTTAAGTTTTTCAACTGCGTTTTTCCACTCTTCGTTGTGGGCCCAGCTATCTTCCCACACATGGAATTGCTGGAGATCAATACAATCTACGTTCAGGTTCTTCAAACTTTTCTCAGTGTACTCTATGATATGCGAAGCCGGGAAGCATTCATCTAATGTATAGTTAGCTTTTGATGGCCACTTGAAATTTTTTGGCGGAATTTTAGTAGCGAAATGTAATTGCTTCGAAGCATACTGGCGCATGAGTTTTCCTAAAATCTGCTCGCTTACTCCGGCACCATAGCCCCAGGCGGTATCAAAAAAATTGCAGCCTAACTCAACAGATCTCGCTAATGCTTCGTCAACTTCTACTTTGTCGGTTTCTTTCCAACCGGCCAGGCCCCACATACCATAGCCTATTTCACTTACTTGCCAATTGGTACCTCCGAATTTTCTGTATTGCATAACTTTAAGTTTTCAATCTCTAAAATAGTACTTTTGCGCCCACTTTATGACGCTAGATCAAGAAATAGCCAAACGGAGAACGTTTGGTATCATCAGTCACCCGGATGCCGGTAAAACCACCCTAACAGAAAAGCTCCTTCTTTTTGGTGGGGCCATTCAAAAAGCCGGGGCTGTAAAATCATCGAAGATAAAAGACCATGCCCGCAGCGACTGGATGGAGATTGAAAAGCAACGCGGCATTTCGGTGGCCACTTCCGTAATGGGCTTTAACTATAAAGACATAAAAATCAACTTGCTCGATACGCCTGGTCACCAGGATTTTGCAGAAGATACCTATCGTACACTCACTGCCGTGGATAGTGTGATTCTGGTGATTGACTGCGTAAAAGGGGTAGAGACACAAACAGAAAAACTGATGGAGGTGTGCCGCATGCGCAACACACCGGTGCTGTGTTTTATCAACAAGCTCGACCGTGAAGGCCGTGATGCTTTTGATTTGCTTGATGAGATTGAAGAGAAGCTGGCTATTAAGGTTCGCCCCCTGAGCTGGCCTATTAGCATGGGTAAAACCTTTAAAGGAGTTTATAACCTGTATGAGAAAAATCTGAATTTGTTCACGCCCAGTAAAGTTACTGTGCAAGAGAGCGTGCAGATAGCAGATATTGCCAGTGCAGAACTGGATGCGTTGGTCGGTGAAAATTATGCTAACCAACTACGGGCCGATGTTGAACTGATAGAAGGGGTTTATCCTGAATTTGATGCCGAGGATTATTTGAGCGGAAAGGTAGCCCCGGTTTTCTTTGGCAGTGCTGTAAATAATTTCGGAGTGAAAGAGTTGCTCGATACTTTTATCCGCATTGCACCAGCACCCATTCCTCGCGAAACAACCTTGCGTGAAGTAAAGCCGGAAGAAGAAAAATTCACAGGTTTTGTTTTTAAGATTCACGCCAACATGGATCCGCGACACCGAAACCGAATTGCATTTATTCGTGTGTGTTCAGGTCGTTTTGAGCGCGGTAGCAATTACTATCATGTGCGGCAAGATAAGAGCGTTCGCTTTTCTAACGCCACTGCGTTTATGGCACAAGATCGTGAAACTGTGGATGAAGCATGGCCGGGCGACATCGTGGGTATTTATGATACTGGTAATTTGAAGATTGGAGATACGCTTACGGAAGGTGAGAAGATGCTCTACACAGGCATTCCAAGTTTCTCTCCGGAAATCTTTAAAGAGGTAATTAACAAAGATGCCATGAAGACCAAACAATTGGAGAAGGGATTGCTTCAGTTGATGGAGGAAGGTGTGGCTCAGTTGTTTACCTATGAACTAGGAAAAAAGAAAGTAGTGGGCGTTGTGGGGGCACTTCAGTTTGAAGTGATTCAGTTTCGGTTGAAGAATGAATATACTGCCTCCGCAGAGTTTGCAGGCCAGAACATTTACAAAGCATGTTGGATCAGCAGCAAGAACCAAAAGAAACTTCAGGAATTTATTGACTCAAAACAACGCCACATAGCACGTGATAAAGATGGAAAGTTGGTTTTCATGGCTGAATCGCGGGCCTGGTTGCAAATGGTGCAAGACAATTTTCCTGAAATCAACTTTCACTTTACCTCAGAGTTCAAAGATTGATCATTTACTGGCAGTCACATGATCATAAATCATTTTGGATACCGTTGCCAGGGCTTTTACTCCGGCATCTTCGTTATTCAGATCTTTGGAAAGAAGTACCAATACATATTTTCTTCCATCGGGTAAAAACACAATGCCTGAATCGTGGTGAATGCCCGTAATCCAACCTGTCTTGTGAGCAACTTTAACTTCTTTAGGAAGATATGCAGGAATGAGATCATTGAATTTTTGATTTAACAAGATATCCATCATAGCCATACTTGCTTCTGAGTTTACCAATTCTTCTTTATCAATTTTCTCAAACAATAACATCAGGTCGTAAGCGGTCACCTGATTGTTTAATCCGGCTTGAAACGCTTTCGTATCCTCAACGCCACGCAATACCTGGATATCTTTTGCGCCTATTTCGCGCAAGGTTTGGGTTACTTTCTTAGCGTCCACTAACTCAACGATCAGGTTAGTAGCCAGATTACTGCTAATAATGATCATGTCATACATCAACGAGTAAATAGTTCGTTTCTCACCTATGTGCTGATAGATCAAGGTATCACTGTCGTCCGTTGCGTTGAGTGAATACGGACTACCGTCCACAATACTTTTAAATTCATTTTTAATCAGAATCGAATCCTTGATTGAGAATTTTCCTTCCGCTGCCTGTTTATATACTTCCACCATCACAGGAGTTTTCATGGTGCTGGCAGCATGGAAGAGCTCATGCTCATGGATAAAAATTTCTTCATTCGTGGTTAAATCCTTAAAAGCGACAGCAAACGTTCCTTGCTGTTTAGACAACTCTTCTGCGATCTGTTCTTTTAATTCCTCAGTTGATTGCTTCTTATGGCAAGAGATTAATGCGAAGGAGAGTATTAAAAGATAGATCAAGTGTTTTGCCATGGTTCTTTGATTGTTTTATATCCGGTTCTAACTTACAAAGTTTTATGACTACTCCGCTACAGGTATTATACGAAGACAACCATTTGCTGGTTATTAATAAGTCTGCCGGGGTATTGGTGCAGGGTGATGCTACAGGCGACCAACCACTGGTAGAGATTGGGAAGGAGTATATAAAAGTCAAATATCATAAGCCTGGGGATGTCTTTTTAGGTGTAGTGCATCGGTTGGATCGGCCCGTGAGCGGAGTAGTTGTTTTCGCACGGACCTCCAAAGCACTTGAGCGAATGAATGCACTCTTTCGTGATAGAGAAACACATAAAACATATTGGGCACTGGTGCACGCTTTACCCCCTAAACCAGAAGGCACACTCGTGCATTGGTTGGTGAAGGATGAGAAGAAGAACAAGACAACAGCTTATGCGCGAGAGAATGCGCAAGGGCAGCGCTCGGAATTGAGTTATAAAATAATTAAAGAGAAATCTGGATTTTATTTGCTGGAAGTAAAGCCGGTTACCGGCCGTCCCCACCAGATTCGGGTGCAACTCGCCTCAATGGGTTGCCCTATTGTGGGTGATCTTAAATATGGATACGACAAACCTGCATCCGATGCCAGTATCGGGCTTCACGCCCGGCAAATTGAATTCTTACATCCGGTTAAGAAGGAGCCTGTTATTATTTCAGCGGAAGTCCCTAAAAATGATCTCTGGAAACCATTTTCCTGATCAGCGGCTTTGCTATCTTGACCCGCAATTGTGATGTATGAGTTGGCTGGATAAGTTACAGATACGCTGGAAAGTAAAGAGCCTTTGGCAGGTGGTGATCATACTCATCGTTTTTGCCTGCACGGGGTTTACTGTTTTGTTTATAAAGCAACCTCTCTTTGAATATTGGTTTCCAACAGGAGTTAAACCCATGTGGGCCAACATACTCTATTGGATCTTGATTTTTCCGGTTTATAACGTTTTCCTGTTGTTTTATGGATTCGTGTTTGGTCAGTTCCGCTTTTTTTGGGACTTTGAGAAGCGATTTTTTAGTAGAATAATGTCTAACTTTAAAAAATAAACCCATCTCTATGAAGAAAATTATCTATCTGCTATCGGTTGTTTTATTAGGAGCCTGTTCAAGCCCTAAGTACACCGCAAGTTTTAATTCTTACGATACCCCATCCGGCTATCGAGCAGTTAAAAGTACTGAAACTCCTGCACCTGTTATCAATCCAACTGAATTGACAGCAAGTACTTCAATGGCCCCGGTTGAAATCAAGAAAGAGGTTGCGCCTGCCACAGAAGTTCGTAAGACCTATATTCAAATGTCCAAGACCGAACGTAAAGTTTTACGTAATCACTTGCGCAGCGAAATTAAAACGTATGTGAAAGATCAAAAGAAAAAATCAGAGCCTAATACTGTTCAGGCAACCCATGGAATGGATAATGATTTGAAGTTAGCCTCAATTTTTGGTGCAGTAGGTATTGTAGCATTGATTATTGGTGGTGATGTGTTCTGGATTATTGGCGGGATAGCTTTAATCATTGGAGTTGTGTTCTTCGTGAAGTGGTTGGTAAGACAATAAGCCATCGGATTTGTAAATAAAAAAACCCGGTTGAGAGACCGGGTTTTTTTATGTGATAAGAATTTAGAATTCAATCTTTAACTCCGTCAGCGAGTAGAA
>ERZ795061.624-NODE-624-length-35607-cov-6.933421_pt1 | contig 35607 bp, 30 predicted proteins | sample MGYA00375145_ERZ795061 | MGnify/ENA primary metagenome ERZ795061 (study PRJEB30190, sample SAMN05720144) | anaerobic digester metagenome | isolation source: active sludge of municipal wastewater-treating anaerobic digesters | place: USA | collected 2014-12-22 ... | reverse complement strand
GGCCGCGGCCCGAGCACGCGAACTGCAGATCTCGCGGGCGCTGCTCACGCTGACCCATTCGCACCACACGGCGGGCGCCGTCGTCATTCTGGAACGGGACGGCTAGCCGGCGATGCCTTGTGCCGATAGTTTTACTCGGAATACGGTTGAGAATCATTCTCAACCGTGTGAGAGATGGGGAGGACGACCGGCGCCCCGTTTGCCATCACCTGACCTTCACCGGCCCGCGCCCGCCCCTCGCCTGACGAGACAAGCGATCGCAAGCCGGCGTGCCCCTTCCGTGCTGAACCCCTTCGCCGTGTCTGGTTTTCATCGTTGGTCGGCCCGAGTGGCCGTCGCGCTGGGACTTCTGGCCGTGGTCGCTTCAACCGGCGCCACCCAGGAGCGACCGGCCAAGCGCCTGTCGAGCATCGTGGGCGTCGCGGTCGAGGAGTATGCCAAGGCGATCGATGCGCAGGGGCGCCTCATCTCCGACATGGAGTACGAGGAAGCGGTCTCGTTCCTGGCCGATGCGCGTGAGGTCGCGCAGCGACTGAGCGGCGACAAGGTGGGGATGACGCAGGCGCTGCTCGATTCGCTCGCCGCGGCCGTGCAGGCCAAGCGCCCGCCGGCCGAGCTCGCGCTGCTGCACGAACGCTTCAACGGGTCGTTAGGCGCCGATGGTGCGCTCGACCTCCCGACGCGCCCCGTCGACCTCGGCGCGGGACGCGCGATTTACGAGCAGCAGTGCGCGAAGTGCCACGGCGTGACGGGACAGGGAGACGGGCCGCAGGCGGCCGGGATGACCCCGCCGCCTCCCAAGCTGGGCGATCCGGTCACGATGCGCGATGTCTCGCCGGCGCTCATGTTCCGCATCGCTTCGGTGGGGATCGCCGGCACGTCCATGAAGGGGTTCGCCGGCGAACTCTCGCCTGACGACCGCTGGAACGTCATCTCCTACATCAATTCGCTGCGCGCCCCTGTCACCGTCGCCCCGGGAGAGGGGATCTACGCACAGCGTTGCGCGGGTTGTCATGGTGCCGGCGGTGCGGGCGACGGTCCCCTGGTCGCTGCCCTCAGCAAGATCCCGGTCGACCTCAACTCGTTTGCGTGGCAGGCCGAGCGGAGCGACGCGCAGGTCATCGAGGCGATCCGTGCGGGGGTGAAGGGGACGGCGATGCCGCCCACGCGCGACCTGGACGACGCGGAGTACGCGCAGCTCGTCGCGCACGTACGCTCGCTCTCGCTGCGCAATCCGGCCGCGCAGGCGGAAGCTTCCAGCGATTCGCTGGACGGGGCGGGGGTGTCCAAGAAGGTCATGGCGATCCTGGACGAAGCGCTGACCGCCGCGCGCGGCGGGCGCCGGAGCGAGGCAGGCGACCTCGCCTTCGATGCGTACATCGCGTTCGAGCCGCTCGAGACGCCCGCACGTGCCCGCAATCCCGGGTTGGTGGCCACCATGGAGCGCCACTTCGCCGACTTCAAGGGCGCCGTGAAGGCCAACGACGCACGCTCGGCCGAACGTGCGCGTGATGCGATCGCGGCCGGGATGCCGGAGATCATCGCGATGACGAAGCCGGCCACCGGCTTCTGGGGGGCGTTCTTCCAGTCGTTCCTGATCATCCTGCGCGAGGGGTTCGAGGCGATCCTGGTCATCGGAGCGATCGTCGCCTTCCTCATCAAGACGGGGAACCGGAAGCGGCTGCGCGACATCTGGATCGGCGTCGGGGCAGCGCTGGCGGCGAGCGCCGTGACGGCGGTGATCCTGGCGACGGCACTCAAGGCGCTGCCGGCCACGCGCGAGATCATCGAAGGGGCGACGATGCTCATCGCCGTCGCGGTGCTCTTCTCCGTGAGCTACTGGCTGATCTCGAAGGTCGAGGCGGCCAAGTGGCAGGCGTTCATTCGCGACAAGGTGAACACCGCGCTGAGCCATGGCGGCGGGACGGCGCTGACGGTGGTCGCCTTCCTGGCGGTGTATCGTGAAGGGGCCGAGACCGCGCTCTTCATGCAGGCGCTCTTCGCCGAGGGGGCGGCAATCCCGCTCTCGCTGGGGATCGCGGTCGGCTTCGTGGTGCTGTCGATCATCTTCACGCTCTTCCATCGGTACGGCGTCAAGATCCCGCTCCGGCCGTTCTTCGCCGTGACGAGCGCGCTGCTCTACTACATGGCGTTCGTCTTCATGGGGAAGGGGATCCGCGAGCTGCAAGAAGGGAACGTCGTTCCCATCACCATCCTCCCGGGGTGGCCGTCGGTGGAGGGCATGGGGATCTTCCCGAGCGTGGAGACGGTGCTGGCGCAGCTCGCGCTCGTGGCGCTGTTCGTCTTCGCGCTGGCCAAGACCTTCTGGCCACGGCGGTCGGTCGCGCTGCCGACGGTGCCGCCGTCGCGCCGCCCGGTGAGCGAGCCGATCGAGGACCGGGTGCGCGAGTTGGAGCGCAAGGTCGAATCGATCGAGCAGGCGGTGGGGAACGAAGGGATCAACCGTTAGGCATTCGACCCTCCAACGCACGACGCCCGCGGCATCTCGCCGCGGGCGTCGTCTTGTCTGGACCCTGCATGGAACCGCCATCAGGTGCTGCGGGCGAGCGGGTGGACCTGTGCGTCGCCGTGCGCGATGGACTCAGGCCGTGGCCGCGTAGATCCCGGGTCGCCCCGGGCCCGTGCGGGTGCGCATCACCATCACGACGACGCCGATAGCGGCGATCGTGAGGCCGATGACCTGCGCTGCGGTGAGCGGACCGAAGAAGCGGTCGTCCTTGGCGCGGAAGAACTCGACGATGAAGCGCTCGACGCCGGCGAGGACGCAGTACATCCCGAACAGCCATCCCTCGGCGTGCTTGTGATCGCGGAAGCGCCAGATGATGAGGAACATCACCAGCGCCATGCCGGTCTCGTAGATCTGCGTGGGGTGCACGGCCAATACGGTATCGGGCGTTGCGCCTGGCGGGATCGGCGTGCCGAACAGGCGGTTCATGATCCCGGCGGTGCTCGGCGGTGCCCCCTCGGGGAAGGCGACGGCGAAGCGCGAGTCCCACGGACGCCCGTAGTCGTCACCGACCGCCCAGCATCCGGTGCGCCCGACGGCGTAGCCGGCGGCGATCGCCGGTCCCGCGACGTCGCTGAAGCGGGCGAACGAGAGCTTCTTTCGCGTGATGTACAGCCAGCAAAGGAAGACGCCCCCCATCAACCCGCCCCAGAAGACGAAGCCCGCGCGCGTGAAGAAGTCGCGCCAGTCGTGCGTGATCACGAGGATGTAGTAGAGCTTTCCGCCGAGCAGCATCCCCATGACCGAGGCGAAGACGATGTCGGGGATGGCCTGCGACTCGAGCTCATGCCCACGGCGCGTGAGTTCGTGCTGCGTGACGATCTGCGAAATCATGAACCCCATCAGCACGGCAATCCCGAACCCGGTGAGCGAGAGCGGGCCGAGGTTGATCTGCCAGGGGTGATGTACGATGTGATCCATGGACGCGGTGCGCGATGTGTCGAATCAGCCCGCGAGGCCCGGAAGGGGCAGCGCGGCGTGTGCATTGAGGGTCCAGTCGCTCGACGTACCCCGCTCGGCGTGGAAGAGTGCGGCGCGGGCGATCATGGCAGCGTTGTCGGTCGCCAGGCGCGACGACGGTGCGTACACGGTCGCCCCGAGGTCACCAAGTCGCCGTTGCATCGCCTGCACGAGCGCGCGGTTGCAGGCCACGCCGCCACCCAGTACCACGCGGCGGCGTCCGTGCTCCCGCGCCGCACGATACGTCTTCTCTACGAGCGTGTCTACCAGCGCGTCCTGAAAGGCGCGCGCGATGTGCGGCGCCTCGGCGGCCAGGTCGGCGGCGTCGCGCACGGCGTGCAACACCGCCGTCTTGAGGCCACTGAACGAGACGTCGTAGTAGTCGGCGTCGCCGGGCCGCTGGTCGCGTCGCAGCATCGGGCGAGAGAAGCGAAGGCGTGACGGATCGCCAGTGGCGGCGAGCTGTTCGATGGGACGTCCGCCGGGATACGGGAGGCCGAGCAGCTTCGCGACCTTGTCGAAGGCCTCACCCGCCGCGTCGTCGCGCGTGGCGCCGAGCAGGCGATACGCCCCCCACTCGGCGACGTCGAGCAGGAGCGTGTGTCCCCCTGAGACGAGCAGGGCGGTGAACGGGGGGACCGCGTCGGCCGACTCGAGGGAGGTGGCGAAGAGATGCCCTTCCATGTGGTGCACGCCTAACAACCGCTTCCCGGAACCCAGGGCGAGTCCCTTGGCGTAGCTCACGCCCACCAGGAGTGCCCCCACCAGCCCGGGGGCGTGGGTGACCGCGATGGTGTCGACGTCGGCGAGCGAGCATCCGGCCTCGTGCAGCGCCTGGTTGACGACCGGGACGACGGCGGTGAGGTGGGCGCGCGAGGCGATCTCCGGCACGACGCCGCCAAAGATGCGATGAACATCCTGCGAGAGGATCACCAGCGACTGCAGTTGCACTGTGTCGCCGCGACCCTCGATGACGCTGGCCGAGGTCTCGTCGCACGAGGTCTCGAGCGCGAGGATGCGCATCAGGCGCTCCACGCGTTGGCGCCGCAACAGGGATGGGAGCGCCGGGTCGTCCGCGCGACGACGCGTCCGCTCACGGCGCGGCCGACTCGTTGACGCCGAGCAGTTGCGCGACGACGGCCCGGTTGGCGGCCGAGTCCCAGTTGTCTGCGCCGAGGCTGAGCTTGCGGATGCGCCCGTCGCGTCCGATGAGGAAGGTGGCGGGGATGCCCTGCGTCTGGAACGCCTGCTCGATCTTGCCGGTCCCTTCGTGCAGGATCTCGAAGGTGAGCTTGTGCTCGGCGACGAAATCGAGCACGCGCTGCTCGTAGCCGGGATCGTCGACGGCGACCGCGACGACCTTGAGGCCCGCGTCGCGGTAGCGATCGTACAGCCGCTGGATGCTCGGCATCTCGATGACGCACGGGCCGCACCAGGTCGCCCAGAGGTTGATCAGGACGACCTCGCCCTTGTAGTCGGCGATGCTCTTGGTGCGCGCCGAGCCGTCGAGCGTGGCGGCGTGGAACTCGGGCGTCCGTGCCCCCACGCGCACCTGCTCGACGGCACTGCCGCCTAACGTTGCACTGTACACGAGCCCCGCGCCGAGCAGTGCGACGATGAGCCCGACCACCTGCCACTGGCGAGCGGTACTCACACCGACTCCTGGCAGAGCCCGCGCAACGCCGCGATCTCCGCCTTGGGGTCCTTGGCGGCGAAGATCGCGTTGCCGGCCACGAAGGTGTCGGCACCCGAACGCCAGCAACTGGCGATCGTGTCGCGCGAGATGCCGCCGTCGACCTCGATCATCGCCGTGCGGTTCCCGGCCTCATCGAGGAGGGTGCGTGCCTGGCGGATCTTGTCGAGCGACCGCGGGATGAACTTCTGCCCGCCGAAGCCCGGGTTCACGGACATGATGAGGATCATGTCCACGTCGGCGGCGACATCGACGAGCGTGGCCACCGGGGTCGACGGGTTGATCGTGACCCCCGCCTTGCACCCCAACTCGCGGATGCGCGCGACCTGTCGGTGCAGGTGCGGGGCCGTTTCCTGGTGGATGGTGATGATGTCGGCGCCGGCCTTGGCGAACGAGTCGAAGTACTTCTCCGGCTCGAGCACCATCAGGTGGGCGTCGAGCGGCATCTTCGTCAGGCGCCGGCAGGTCTCGATGACCTTGGCACCATACGTGAGGTTGGGGACGAAGCAACCATCCATGACGTCGATGTGGATCCAGTCGGCGCCGCCGGCTTCGCACATGGCGATCTCGTCGCCCAGGCGGGCGAAGTCGGCGCTGAGGATGGACGGGGCGATGCGGACTTTCATGGCGTGCCTGCGACGCGAAGCGTGATGGTCGTGCCGGCCGCCACGGAGGCGCCGGCGGCGGGTGATTGGCTCACCACCGCCCCCCGGGGGAGGGTGGAGTCGGGGTCGTAGTCGGGGGGGGCGGTGACCAGGCCAAGCTGGGCGAGCAAGGCCGCGGCGGACTCGTAGTCCTGTCCCACCACGTCGGGCATGGTGAGCTGGGCGGGGCCGGCGCTCACGATGAGGTCGACCCTCGTCCCGAGCGGGACGACCTGCCCATCCGACGGATTGGAGCCGAGCACGAGGCCCCTCGCCGAGTCGGACGGCTGCTCTTGCAGCTGTCCCAGCTGCAACCCGGCCTTCTTGAGTTCGCGCTCGGCGTCCTCGCTCGCCAGGCCGACGAGCGCCGGGATCGTTGCCCGTTGCTGGCCGGCGCTCACGTCCAGCGAGATCGTCGTGCCGGGGGCGACGACGCTCCCCGCCGGCGGGTTCTGTGCGAGGACGGTGGACTTGGGGGCGTCGGCCGAAAAACGGGATTCGCCTAACGAAACCTTGAGACCGAGACCGGTGAGGCGGCGTTGGGCGTCGGCCTGCGTGAGCCCGACCACGCCGGGAATGGTGATGTCGCCCAGCGCGATGTCGTCCGGGAGCACCACAAAGGCGATGAACAGGTAGGCGAGGAGAAAGCCGCCGGCCGCTACCGCCAGGTGCTGGAGCCACGCGCTGACGCGACGGGTGGGCTTCACCCGGCGCTCCGTCGCAGGCGTGCGGCGAATGCCCCGTCGGCGCCGTGGCGCTGGGGAATCACCCGCAGCATTCCGGCATCGATCGTCGACTCGGGGACCGTTCCCGCCGGAGGCGGCTCCAACTGAAAGTCGGGATGCTCGGCCAGGAACTGCGTCACCTGCGCGTCGTTTTCCTCGGGCTCCAACGAGCAGGTGCTGTAAATGAGCAGGCCGCCCGCGCGCACGAGGGCGGCGGCTGCGCGCAGGATGGCGCGCTGGGCCGCCCCACTCACGGCAAGGTCGGAGATCCGGAGACGCCAGCGGGCATCAGGGTGCCGGCGGAAGGTCCCCGTGCCGGTGCATGGCGCGTCGACGAGTACCGCATCGACGGCGCTGAGCGCGGTCTCTCTCGCGTCGGTGGCCACGAGCGTGACGTTGCGGGCGTCGAGCCGCTGGACGTTCTGCCGCATGCGCTCGAGGCGCGCGGGCGAGCGATCGCACGCGATGACAACCGATGCCGTGCGGGCCAGCTCGAACGACTTGCCGCCGGGGGCCGCGCACAGGTCGATGACCGTGGCGCCCGGCGGGATCGCCGCATAGCGCGTGACGAGCGTGGCGGCCGGATCCTGCACGAAGAACAGCCCCTGACGAAAGGCACCGACCTCCGCGAGGGCGACGTGCCCCGCGACCGCGAGTCCGTCCTCGACGAGCGGGGCATCCTCCACCTGAACGCCCGATCCCTCGAGCGTGGCCTCGAGTTGCTCGCGCACGAGCCCCCACGGCCGCAACACCATCGGCGCCTCGGTGTTGTTCATGTCGAGAAGCGCACGCGTCTCGTCCATTCCCCACCGTTCGGCCCATCGGGCGACGAGCCATCGCGGATGCGACCCCTGCAAGGCCAGTTGATCGATCGGGTCAAGGCCAGTGGCGCTGGGCGACGGCGTCTCATCCTCGCGCTCGCGATCGACACGACGCAGCACAGCGTTCGCGAGCTTGCTGGCCCCGATGCCGTGCCGCCGCTTGGCGAGTTCCACGCTCTGGGCGATGGCCGCGTAGGGCGGGACGGAGCGCATGTGCAGGAGCTGGTAGACGCCGAGCCGCAGGATGTCGGTGAGGTCGGCGTCGAGGCGCGCGAGCCCGCCGCGCACCCGGTCGGCGAGATACGCGTCGAGCAGGGCACGGCGCCGCAGGGTGCCGTAGACCAGCTCCTGGACCCAGCGCCGGTCGCGGGCGTCGAGCCCGGATGCCCGTCGGTCGAGCGCGGCGTCGAGCAGGTCGCCTCCCCGCAGGTCGGCCATGATGTCGGCGGCCGCTACGCGCGCGTCGGTCACCCCACCCCGGAGCAGGGTGGAGCCGCGGGCACGCGAACCGTCGGTTGGAATCATGCGCAAAAGATAGTCGGTCCGAGGGAGGGACGAGGTGGGGCGAATCACCCCATGGGCGTCATGCCCCGGGGAGGGTGGCGCACCGTGGGCCCTATCTGTCGCGCCGGGCGCCGCACGATTCCCGCACGACGAGTTCGCATGACAGCCGCGTGTCGCGCGGAGGGAGGTCGCGCTGTGCGATGCGCTGCAGCATCACGCCAAGCGCCACTTCACCGATCTGTCGTGTGGGCTGCCGCAGCGTGGTGAGTGGGACGGGGAGGAGGGACGCGTACTCCACGTCGTCGATCCCCACCAGCCGAACGTCGCGCGGCACGCTGTAGCCCAGTCGTCGCAGGGCGTGCATCAAGCGTCCCGCCGTGCGGTCGTTGGCGCAGACGATGCCGTCTGGGCGCTCGCGCATCAGGCTCGCGACCGCCTCCTCGTCGTCCGGGTCGAGCCGCCGCGCGAGGGCGCGGTCCACGAGCGCACCGCGTGTGTAGAGTGCCTCGCGATACCCCGCTTCGCGGGCGTCGACGGTGGCGGCGGCGTGGGGAATCGCGACGAAGGCCAGGCGTTGGCAGCCGAGGCGCAGGAGGTGATCGGCGGCGACGGCGCCGGCGGCGCGATTGTCGATGCCGACGACATCGTGTCTTCCGGGGTTGGGATAGGGGTCGAGGGGGCGATCGAGCAGGACAAGCGGGATGCGCGCCTCGTCGAAGGCGCGGGCGATGCGTTGGTTGACGGCATCGCGCTCCGGCGTGTGTTCGAGCGGGGCAAAGAAGATCCCCGAGACACCGCGCTCCAGATAATGGAGGGCGAGTTGCCATGCGCGCTCGGCCTTGGACGGCGCATCACCGGCACCGCTCCCCCACACCAGGGCATGCTGGCGTGCGAGCGGGGAGTCCATCATTCCCTGGCACATCGGCTCGAAGATGTCGGTCTCACCCAGATCGGGAATGAGGAGACCGAAGGAGAGGGCACCGCTTGCCGACGGCCCGCGAACATATGTGCCGGAGCCCGCGCGCCGTTCGATGAGCCCCTCGACCTGCAAGTCGCGCAGGGCGCGACCGACGGTGATGCGGGAGTGACCGAATCGCCGGACGAGTTCGGCCTCGCTTGGCAGGCGATCGCCCACCCGCCAGCGCCCCGACTGGATCTCTCGTCGCAGCGTGGCGAAGACGTGCGCGTGTTTCAGTCCGGTCGGCGCGAACTGGCTCATATGGTAGCGTCAGTTTGACATGACAAATTCATTCTCGTGATGCGCCGGTAAACTTCGTGTAAATCATTGTCATTTATGAAGTTGTGAGGCACAGATCCTTGACGGACGTCGCGGCAATCGGCTACGATAGCGTCATCTCATTGCTATAGCAATAAGAGTCTCTAGCGGAGGAACACGCATGACCGTTTCGACCACGACTCGCCATTTCCTCCTCGCATCGGACTTCGACCAGACGCTGAGCTTCAACGATTCCGGGCATGTGCTGGCCGAGCTGTTGGGGATCTCGGGATATGAAGCGAAGGTGGAAGGGCTCGCGCGCAGCAGCCTGGTCCAGCAGGGGGGCGAGCTGGCGTACCTGATTCGACACGATCCGGAGTTTCGCGGCGTGCGCCGGGCGCACCTCGCCGAGGCGGGGCGGCGTGTTCGGTTGAAGGGGGCGATCCCGGCGCTGGTGCAGTTCCTCGAGCGTGGCTTCGACGACGCCCGTTTCTCGTTCTACGTGATCTCGGCGGCGCCTCGCGACGTGGTGGAGGCGGCGCTCGAGGGGATCGTGAAGCCGGAGCACATCATCGCGACCGACTTCGATTTCGAGCCGGGCTCGGGAGAGGTCCGGGCGGTGCGTCGCGTCGCGGCGGGCTACGGCAAGGTGGCGGCGATCGAAGAGCTCGAGCGCACGCTCGGCATCCCCCCCGATCGTGTCGTGTACGTGGGCGACGGAAGCTCCGACGTGCATGTGATGCTCCACGTGAACAACCGCGATGGGCTCACGATTGCCGTGTCGGAGAACCGCCAGTTGGCGCGCATCGCCAAGCGCACGGTCCTGAGCGACAGCGCCTTCCCGGTCCTCATCCCGGTGATGGAGCAGGTCTTTCACTGGAAGCCGGCGGCGATCCGTGCGCTGTTCGAGGTCAACGGCTTCACCCTCAGCGACTGGGAGCGGGAGCGCACGGATCGGGTGACGGTCTCCTCACCCGGCGGGGAGACGGGGCGCGAGGCGGCATGACGATGCTCTCCGCGTACGTGACGCCCTACCTCGGCTGGATGGCGACGATCGTCTTCACGGCGTCGTACTTCGCGCGACGCGCCGAGACGCTGCGCGTGCTGCAGATGGCGGGGGCGACGCTCTGGCTGCTGTATGGCGTGGCGATTCGCGCGACCCCGGTGATCGTGGCCAACGTGCTGGTGCTGGGGGCGGCGACGTGGACGACGCTGGCGCCGCGTGTGGCGCGCGGTGGGGCGGTGCGTGGGGAGCGCGTAGGCTGAGCGTCGTTAGTCGCTGATGCCGTCGCGCCTGCGGACGGCCATCATGCTCCCCTGCATGGCGGCGATGAGGCGCGGCACCTCGCCGTCCACGGCGAACGCCTCGCCTCGGCGTGCAGGAAGCCGTGCTGTCGCAGCAGCGCATCGTTGCGGCTGACGGTGATCTCCACGAGCCCCGGAGCGACGCGCTGAACCGCCGCGCCCAGGTGCGCCATGAACGATTGCCGGGCGAAGGAGCGCCTGACGCGCTCCTGGACGGTCACGCCGCGGTTCCCAGGACGTCGCCCACGGCGATGCCGCGTCCCTGCGCCCAATCGAGCGAGGCGAGCCGGCGCTTGCCGGCGGGGTGCACGTAGGCGATGCGCACCCCCCCCGCCCCGCAGGCGACCAGCATCCCGCTCTCGTCGATGCCGAGCACGGTCCCGGGCTCCCCCTGCGCATCCATGGCCACGCGCACGCCGTACAGCTTGACGTCGAGGCCACGGTGGATGGTGAAGGCCCCCGGGCGCGGGTCGTAGGCGCGGATGCGGCGCGACACGGCGTGGCCGTCATGCGTCCACTCCACCTGAGCCTGCTCACGCTCGACCTTCGAGGCGAAGGTCACGAGCGCCTCGTCCTGCGGCACCTCGGTGACGGGGCCGAGGGACAGGAGGGTGAGCGCCTCGACGATGGCCAGGGCGCCGAGCTCGGACAGTCGCAGCTGCAACTCGCCGTAGGTCTCGTCGTCGAGGATCGGGGTGGGGACCTGGAGCAGCACGTTGCCCGCATCCATGCGCTTCACCATGCGCATGATCGAGATCCCGGTGTCGGCATCGCCGGCGAGCAGTGCCGCTTGGATCGGGGCGGCGCCACGCCAGCGTGGGAGGAGCGAGGCGTGGATGTTGAGCGTGCCTAACGGCGGGAGGTCGATGACCGACGTGGGGAGGAGGTGCCCGTAGGCGACCACGACGGAGAGGTCCGGAGCGAGCGACCGCAGGGCGCGCTCGAAGTCGTCGCCGCGCGGCTTCTCCGGCTGCAGCACCGGGAGTCCCTCCTCCTCGGCGATGACCTTGACGGGGGACGGGACGAGCACGGAGCGCGATCGCCCCTGCGGTTTGTCGGGCTGGGTGACGACTCCGACGACGTCATAGCCCTCGCCCAGCAGGGCGCGGAGCGGCGGGCAGGCGAAGTCGGGGGTCCCCCAGAACAGGACGCGCATCTACAGGCGCTCGTCGTCGTGCTCGTGGTCCTCGCGCAGGCGCTTGACCACGTCGGGGGTCAGCTCGCGCACGAGGTCCGGATACTTCGACTTCTGCAGTTCCCACTTGGCGATGGCCGCGCGCCGCTTGAGGAACGACAGGTAGTCGATGAACAGCTTGCCGTGCAGGTGGTCGATCTCGTGCTGCAGGCAGCGGGCGAGGAGTCCGTCGGCTGCAATCTCGAAGTGCTTGCCGTGGCGGTCCATCGCGTGGACGACGACCTGCGTGGAGCGCTCGACCTCGCCATAGATCTCGGGGATCGACAGGCACCCTTCTTCGTCCTTGGCGCTCCCGCTCTCCTCGACGATCTCGGGGTTGATGATGACGTACTGCTCCCCCTCGATCTCGATGACCGCCAGGCGTTCACTGCGCCCCACCTGCGGGGCGGCGAGGCCGATCCCCTGGGCGGCGTGCATCGTCTCGAACATGTCGTCGATGAGCAGCTGCAACTCATCGGTGATCTCGGCCACCGGAGTCGTCTCGACCCGCAAGATCGACGAGCCGAGGACCTGGATCTTCAACAGGCTCACGGTGTGGGGGCGGCTGAGGGTTCACCGGAGAGGACGCGTGCCACCTTGCCACGCTCGACCACGACGCGCGACTCCCCGCTCTTGATCGTGATGTGATCGTCCATCGACTTCTCCGCGGCCCCGTCCTTCGCGGATTCCTTGATGTGCATGACCTCGCCGACGAGGCCGCCGGCGGTCACGACCGTGTCGCCACGCTTGAGGGCACGCAGGCGGGCCTCGTGTTCCTTCCGCTGCTTCTGCTGCGGGCGAATCATGAGGAAGTAGAAGATCCCGAAGATCGCCGCGATCTGGAACAGGAAGGGGAGGAGCGGCGAGGATGCACCGGCCGCCTGCAGCAGGAACGGCACGGGGAGCATGGAGACGATCATTGCGGAGGGGTGGCGCGGGACGTCAGGCGAAGGAGCCAGTCGCTGCTCCACGACTCGAAGCGGTGCTCGAGGATCGCGAGGCGCGCCTGGCGCATGAGGGAGAGGAGGAAATGTACATTGTGCAAGGAAAGGAGGCGCAGTCCCAGGATCTCGTCGCTCACATAGAGGTGGCGCAGGTAGGCGCGTGAGAAGCGGCTGCAGGTGGCGCAGTCGCAGGCGGGATCGAGGGGGCGCGGGTCGGCGCGCAGGTCGTTGCGCTTGACATTGAGCCGCCCCTCGCTGGTGAAGGCGGTCCCGTTGCGCCCCATGCGGGTGGGGGCGACGCAGTCGAAGAGGTCGACGCCGCGTCTGACCCCCTCGATGAGGTCTTCGGGGAAGCCGACGCCCATCAGGTACCGCGGACGGTCGACCGGGAGCTCGGGATCGACCACGTCGAGCATGGCGTACATGTCGGGCTTGGCCTCGCCCACCGAGAGCCCCCCGATTCCGTAGCCGACCCACTCGCCGGCGCTGCGGATGGCGCGTGCGGCCTCGCGCCGCAGCTCGGGGTGGATACCGCCCTGCACGATGGGGAAGAGTGCCTGCGGGGTGCCGTGCGGATCGCCCTGCTCGCGCTGCAGACGCTCGAACTCGCTGCGGCAGCGGTCGAGCCAGCGCAGCGAGCGCTCGCTGGCGTCGCGCGCGGCGGCGAGTTCGGACTGCCCCGGGATGACGTGATCGAACTGCATGATGACGTCGGCGCCGAGGTTGCGTTCGATCTGCATGACGCGCTCTGGCGTGAAGAAACGCTTCGAGCCGTCGATGTGCGAGCGAAACTCCGCCCCTTCCTCGGTGATGGTGCGTAGCGTCTCGAGCGAGAAGACCTGGAAGCCGCCGGAGTCGGTGAGGATGGGGCGGTCCCACTGCATGAAGCGATGGAGTCCCCCCATGTCTCGCACGAGCTCATCGCCGGGGCGCAGGTGCAAGTGATAGGCGTTGGCGAGGATCATCTGCGCGCCCGCGGCGCGCAGGTCGTCGGGGTCGAGCGCCTTGACGGTGGCGAGCGTCCCCACCGGCATGAAGATCGGCGTCTCGACGACGCCGTGCGGCGTGGTGAAGCGGGCCGCGCGCGCGTGTCCGTCGGTGGCGAGGCGCTCGAAGGAGAACGAGGTGTCGGTCACCGATCAGCGCGCCGGCGTGGTGACGGTGACGTGCGCGCGGTCGCCGTCGCAGCGATAGGCGATGCCGACCGGCTCGCGGTGCGCCTTGGGGGCCGCCGCGAACTTGAGCTGCGCCGCGACGGTGCCGAAGACGCCATCGAGCAGCGGATCGGGGGTGCCCCGTACCAGCTCGGCACGCGTGGCGGTGCCGCTGGTGTCGACGTCGACGACAAAGCGTGCGCTGCCAGTGTCGGGGTGCTGTGCCTTGCGCAGCGCCTCGCACTGGAGCCGCACGTACTCGGCGAGCACCGGCTCGGCCGTCGTCGTGGTGTACGTCGGGTTGGCGGGCGACGGGAGCCAGGCGCGCGTGGTGGTGGTGACGCACGCTGCGGCCACGGCGCACAGCGCCAGCCTAGAGAATGACCATCGCATCGCCATAGGAGTAGAAGCGGTAGCCGTCGCGCACCGCGGTGCGGTAGGCGTCCATGATGAGCTCGTGGCCGGCAAAGGCGGCGACGAGCATGAGGAGCGTGGAGCGCGGCAGGTGGAAGTTGGTGACCAGGTGATCCACCGCGCGAAACGTGTAGGGCGGATAGATGAAGATCGAGGTCTCGCCTTCGCTGGCGTGAAAGCTCCCGTGCGCGTCGACGTTGGACTCGAGCGTGCGCACGGAGGTGGTGCCCACGGCCCAGAGGCGCGCGCCGTCGGCGCGTGCCGCGTTGAGCTGGCTCGCGGTGGCGGCGTCGAGGCGATACCACTCCTCGTGCATCACGTGCTGGGTGACGTCGTCGACCTCCACCGGCTTGAACGTCCCGGCGCCCACGTGCAGCACGACGTCCGCCAGCTGCACACCCTGACTCGTCAGGCGCGCGAGCAGTTCGGGGGTGAAATGGAGTCCGGCGGTGGGGGCGGCGACGGAGCCGGCCTCGCGGGCATACACCGTCTGGTAGCGCTCCACATCGGCACCGGCGTCGGCACGATGGATGTAGGGCGGAAGCGGGATGTGGCCGTGCGCCTCGATGGCGGCGCTGTCGTCGAGCGCGCAGGCCAGCCGCACGATGCGGGTGCGGCGCTCGGTGACCGACTCGATGTGCACGTCGAATCCCGGCGCCACGTGCACCACGCGCCCCGGGCGCAGCTTGCCGCCCGGGTGGATCATCGCTTCCCAGCGGTGATCGCCTAACGGCTTGAGCAGCATGACTTCGGCAGGGGCGCCGGAGTCGCGCGTGCCAAGGAGGCGGGCGCGAATGACGCGCGTGGTGTTGCGCACGAGGACGTCCCCCGCCGGGACGTACTCGGCGAGGTCGGCGAAAGTGCGGTGCGTGATGCTCCCGCTGGCGCGATCGACGACCATCAGGCGCGACGCATCGCGCCGGTCGCTGGGCGACTGGGCGATGGACGACTCCGGGAGCTCGAAGTCGAAGGCGGCGGTGGGATAGGTCGGTATGCGCATGCGATCGGGGTGTCACACAAAATCGCCGGGTGCGTCGGCTCGTCCAAGCCCGTGCACCCGGCGAATGTCACGCGGGGGAGCCGCTGGCTAGCCCTGCAGCAGCTTGAGCAGCGTGTCGGTCGATGCCTTGGCGTCGCCGTAGAGCATGCGCGTCTTGGGCTTGAAGAAGAGCGGATTCTCCACACCGGCGTAGCCGGCCCCCTTGCCGCGCTTGAAGACGATGCAGCTCTCGGCGTCCCAGGCGTGCAGCACCGGCATCCCGGCGATCGGCGAGCTGGGATCGTCCAGCGCGCTGGGGTTCACGATGTCGTTGGCCCCGATCACGAGCACGACGTCGGTGTCCGGGAAGTCGGCGTTGATCTCGTCCATCTCGAGGACGATGTCGTACGGGACGTTGGCTTCGGCGAGCAGGACGTTCATGTGCCCCGGGAGGCGTCCGGCCACCGGGTGAATCGCGAAGCGCACGCTGGTCCCCTGCTTGCGCAGGACCTCGACGATCTGGCGGAGCGGATGTTGCGCGTGCGCCACCGCCATGCCGTAGCCGGGGACGATGATGACCGAGCGTGCCTGCTTGAGCTGATCGGCCACTTCTTCGGCGGAGGTGGCGACCATCTCGCCTTCGACCACGGCACCGCCAGCCGGCGCGGCCCCTTCGTCGGCACCGAAGCCGCCCAGGATGACCGAGACGAACGAGCGGTTCATCGCCCGGCACATGATGTAGCTCAGGATTGCACCTGACGAACCCACCAGCGCGCCGGTGATGATGAGCAGGTCGTTGTTGAGCATGAAGCCCGCCGCCGACGCCGCCCATCCCGAGTAGCTGTTGAGCATCGAGACGACGACCGGCATGTCGGCGCCGCCGATGGCCATCACGAGGTGAATGCCGATGACGCCCGAGATGGCCGTCATGATCAGGAGCGACTGCAGCGCCTGCGGGCCGTCCTGCACGAAGACGACGCCGAGATACAGCGACGCGACGAGCATCGCCACGTTGAGCAGGTGGCGACCCGGGAGGAGGAGCGGCTTGCTGCGAATGACGCCCTGCAGCTTGCCCCACGCGATCACCGAGCCGGTGAAGGTGAGGGCGCCGATGAAGACACCGAGGAAGGTCTCGACGGCGTGCACGGTCTTTTCGGCCCCGGCGAGCTGCTCGAGCGGGCCGAGGTGCGACGAGACGCCCACGAGCACGGCGGCCGCCCCAACGAACGAGTGCAGGATGGCGACGAGCTGCGGCATCGACGTCATCTGGACGCGGGCCGCGAGGACCGCGCCAATGCCGCCGGCGACGATGATGGCGCCGATGAGGAGCGGCGAGGTGATGATCTGCGCCTGGATCGCAACCGCCAGGACGGCGATCGCCATCCCGATGGCGCCGTATGTGTTGCCGCGCTTGGCCGTCTCGGGATGCGAGAGCCCCTTGAGGCTCAGGATGAAGAGAACGGCTGCGCCGATGTAGGCGGAGTTGAGGAGGGAGTCGCTCACCGGTGGAACATCCTCAGCATGCGCTGCGTGACGAGGAAACCGCCGGCGATGTTGATCGTGGCGAGGACGACGGCGGCGAGTCCGACGAGGGAGGCTGCGGAGCTTCCCTTCACCTGCAGCATGCCGCCGATGACGATGATGCCGCTGATGGCGTTGGTGACGCTCATGAGCGGGGTGTGCAGCGCCGGCGTCACGCTCCAGATGACCTGGTAGCCGATGAAGCAGGCGAGGACGAAGACGGTGAAGTGCGTGATGAACGAGGCCGGCGCGGCGTAACCGACGGCGAGCAGCGCCAGTCCGGCGACCAGGAGTCCCCAGCGCCCGAAGGCGGAGGATTCACCCGACGGTGCACCGTGACCGTGGCCGTGCCCCTGTCCGTGCGCCGGAGCCTTGGGCGCCGCCGCGACCACCGCCGCGGGAGGCGGAGAGGCCGGCGCTGGCGGCGGCCACTTCATCTCGCCCGCCTTGAGCACCGTCATCGGCCGCACGATGTCGTTCTGGTCGCTCACCGAGAACTTCTCGGCGCCCCCCATCTCCTCGAGGAGGTGGGTGATGTTGGTGGCGTACAGTGTCGAAGCCTGCTGCGCCATGCGCGACGGGAGGTCGGTGTAGCCGATGACCGTCACGCCGTTGACGTCGACCGCCTTGTCGCGCTGCGTGAGTTCGCAGTTGCCCCCCTGTTCGGCGGCGAGGTCGACGACCACCGATCCGCGCTTCATTGCCCGCACCATTTCGGCGGTGATGAGCGTGGGGGCCTTCTTTCCCGGGATGAGCGCGGTAGTGACGATGATGTCGACTTCCTTGGCCTGCGCCAGGAAGAGCGCCATCTCCGCCTCGATGAACGCGGGGCTCATCTCCTTGGCGTAGCCGCCGGTACCGCTGCCGTCTTCGTCGAGGTTGATCTCGAGGAACTCGGCGCCCATCGAGACCACCTGCTCCTTGGCCGCGGGGCGCGTGTCGAACGCGCGGACGATGGCGCCGAGGGCGCGCGCCGCACCGATGGCCGCGAGGCCGGCGACGCCGGCCCCGATCACGAGCACCTTGCAGGGGTGGATCTTGCCAGCGGCGGTCGATTGGCCACGCAGCGGGCGCTGCATGACGTTGACCGCCTCGACGATCGCCCGGTATCCCGAGAGATTCCCCATCGACGACAGCGCGTCGACCTTCTGCGCGCGCGTCGTACGCGGGACCTGATCCATCGCGATGGCATTCACGCCACGCGCCGCCAGCTTCTGCACGGTCTCGCCGTTGAAGGCGGGGTACAGGTAGCTGATGATGGTCTGGGAGCCGTTGAGCCGCCCGACTTCGTCGTCAGCGGGGGGGCGGATCTTGGCGACGACGTCGCTCGCCCAGACGCTCTCGGAGGGGGTGATGGTGGCGCCGGCCGCGACGTAGGACTCATCGTCGAAGCCTGCGGCGAGTCCGGCGTCGTGCTCGACTTCGACCGCGAAGCCGAGCTTGGCCAGCTTCTTCACCGAATCGGGAGTAGCGGCGACCCGGCGCTCGCCGGGGAATCGCTCCCGTGGGATGCCAACTTTCATGAAGGAGTTATCGCGCAAGGTGGGGCAATGCCCATGCGAGGGTGAGCGCACCGATCGGTGGGCGCACGCGATTCGCTGGGCGAGGGCGTAGAACGAGACCGCCTGCTCCGCACCGTCGCTGGGAAACTGGTATCCCGGTTCCAGCGAGCGGCGCAGAAAGCTCGCCTGACGGTCCCACACTCGACAAGAGAGGGGACGAATTGGCGCTCGATTTCCAGTCTCGGCCGCGCGTCGCGGGCGCAATATCGCGTCGATGTGTGAACAGGTCGGATCGGTGCGGCGCGTGCAACGCCGACCCGAACTGGCACGGCGACGCTAGAACAGCTCCGACTGCGCTTCGGACGACGTCGGCGGGGAGAAGCCGAAGTGTCGATAGGCGAGCGCGGTGGCCACGCGTCCGCGGGGCGTACGCTGCAGAAAGCCGTTCTGCACGAGGAAGGGCTCGTACACTTCCTCGATGGTCCCGGTGTCCTCGGCGACTGCGGCTGCGATCGAGCCCACGCCGACCGGCCCCCCTTCGAACTTCTCGATGATCGCGCGCAAGATGCGCGCATCCATGTCGTCGAGGCCGAACTGGTCGACGTCGAGCAGCTGCAACGCCGCGTCGGCGACCGCGCAGGAGATGACCCCGTCGGCGCGCACCTGCGCGTAGTCGCGCACGCGACGCAGCAGGCGGTTGGCGATGCGCGGCGTCCCGCGGGCGCGGCGGGCGATCTCGTGTGCTCCCTCGGCGTCGATCTCGACCTGCAGGACCTCGGCGGTGCGTCGCACGATGTGCTCGAGGTCCTCCGCCGGGTAGTAGTTGAGGCGCTGCACGATGCCGAAGCGGGCACGCATGGGCGGCGTGAGCATCCCCTGACGCGTGGTGGCGCCGATGAGGGTGAAGCGCTCGATCGGCATGGTGATCGTCTGCGCCTTGGGGCCCTCGGAGAGCCGGATGTCGATCCGGTAGTCCTCCATCGCGGGATAGAGGAATTCCTCGATGACCGGCTTGAGGCGATGGATCTCGTCGATGAAGAGGATGTCCCCTTCGCGCAGGTTGGTGAGCGTGCCGACGAGGTCCCCTGGCTTTTCGAGCGCCGGGCCGGACGTCGTGCGGATGTTGACGCCCAGTTCGCGCGCGATGAGTTCGGCCAGGGTGGTCTTGCCGAGTCCCGGCGGACCGAAGAAGAGGGTGTGGTCGAGCGGTTCCCGGCGATTCAGGGCGGCATCGATGTAGATGCGGAGGCTCTCCTTCACCTTCGTCTGCCCGATGAACTCCCCGAGTCGCTGCGGCCGGAGCGATAGCTCGACCGGCCCTTCCTCGGGGAGTTCGTCGGGCGTGGTGATTTCTCGAGGCACGGAATCGGACGGGGGACGGGGGACGAAGGACAGGCGACGGGACGCCAGGCGGGGTCGCGGCGCGTCCTGCTGCGACTCCCGTCCAAGAGCTCACAAACACGTGCACTTCACCAGTGGTGCTACGCGAATCGCAGCGGGCGCAGCGCCCGCGGGAATATAGCCCGAAAATACGCCGAATTCGAAGATTGGAGTTCTGTGACCTCGCCATGCGGCGGGCGTCGTTCTTCTGTGAATTTCGTCCCGGTCCTGGCGATTGCGTTGGTGCTCGCGTTGGCGTCCGTGGCCGTCCTCGTGGTGCGCGCACAGCAGTCTCGCGACGAGGCGGCGTCGACGCGAGCGAGCGAGGCGCGATTTCGCTCCCTGGTGCAGCTCTCCTCCGATGTCACCCTCATCGTCGATGCCGGCGGGGTGATTCGATTTGCGTCGCCGGCGGCCGCCCATACGTTCGGGCGTCCGGCGACGTCGCTGGAGGGGGTCGCCCTGCCGGCGCTGGTGCATCCGGACGACCTGCCGCAGGCCACGCGGTTCCTCGCCTCGCTGGGGACGTCGCGCGGGCGGAGTGCGGCGGAGTGGCGCATCCGGGGATCGTCGGGGATGTGGCAGTGGACGGAGAACATCGCCACCGACCTGCACCACGAGCCGTCGGTGAACGGGGTGGTGGTCAATGTGCGCGACATCTCGGAGCGGCGGTCGCTCGAGTCGCGGCTGACGCACCAGGCGTTTCACGACGCGCTGACCCGGCTCGCCAACCGCTCGCTCTTCCTGAACCGGGTGGGGCACGCCGTGGCGCGTGCGCCGCGGCACCATCGACCGTCGGCGGTGCTCTTCCTCGACCTCGACGACTTCAAGAAGGTCAACGACTCGTTAGGGCACGGCGTGGGCGACGAACTCCTGATTGCGGGGGCGGCGCGCCTGTCCACGTGCGTGCGCCCCGGGGACACCATCGCGCGACTGGGCGGTGACGAGTTCGCCGTGCTTCTCGAGGACCTGGACGACATGGCGCACGCGGAGGCTATCGCGGAGCGCATCTCGACGGCGCTGCGGACGCCGTTCCGGATGCAGGGGCGCGACGTCTTCATCGGGGTGAGCATCGGGATTGCGGCGGTCGAGGCCAGCCACACCGCGGAGGAGGTACTGCGCAACGCCGATCTCGCGATGTACTTCGCGAAGGGACGAGACAAGGGGCGGTGGGCGATCTACGCCCCGGCGATGCACGAACAGGTGCTCGACCGGCTGGAGCTCGAGGCCGACCTGCGCGCGGCGGTCGCGTCGGGGGACATCCGGGTGGAGTACCAGCCGATCGTCCATCTGGCGACGGGGGCGATGTTCGGGGCCGAGGCGCTGGTCCGCTGGCGCCACCCGTCGCGGGGGCACGTGAGCCCGTCGCGGTTCGTGGCGATCGCCGAGGAGACCGGGCTGATCGTCCCGATCGGGCGCGGGGTGTTGCAGGAGGCGTGTCATCGTGCGCGGGAGTGGGGGGAGCGCCGGCGCGGCGCACGCGCGCTGCGGATGTCGGTCAACCTCTCGGGGCGACACTTCCAGGAGCAGTCGCTGGTGGGTGACGTCGAGGAGGCGCTGCGCGACTCGGGGCTCGACCCGGCGGCGTTGACGCTGGAGATCACCGAGTCGGTGCTGATGCAGCGCTCGGAGGCGACGCTCGAGACGCTGCGCCAGCTCAAGACGCTCGGATTGCAGCTGGCGATTGACGACTTCGGCACCGGCTATTCGTCGCTGGGGTACCTGCAGCAGTTCCCGATCGACATGCTGAAGATCGACCGCACCTTCGTCGATGCCGTCGGGACGAGCGGGGGCGACCCGGTGCTCGCGCGGGCGATCATCGCGCTTGGCCAGGCGTTGCAGCTGGATGCGGTGGCCGAGGGGATCGAGCGCGCCGAGCAGCGGGACGGACTGCGCGCGATGGGATGCACGCTGGGGCAGGGGTACCTCTTCGCCCGCCCCATGGCGGCGGACGATCTCGCCGCCTTCGTCCGCGAACCGGTGCGCGGGCCGTCGGTCGTGGAGATGTATGCGCCCGATCGGGGACGTCGGCGTCGCGCGTCGGGGGTGCCGGACGAGCGGTCGTAGGGCGCGCTCGCCCGCGCGCTCGGCGTGCCGGGGGAGCGGAGGGGAACACTCCAGTTCGCGGTTCGCGCGGTCGAGAATCACAGGTGCGTCATGCCTGATTCTCCCTACTCTCCGCGCCCCCCGCGACTTCGGCGTCTCTTCGCCTCGTCCACCATGGACAGTGCGGTGGGGAGCGCCGGCATTGCCATGCACGTGCTGGTCGTGCTGGCGCTGCAGCTCACGCCCGGGGTGACGTGGCAGGGGCGTCACACGGTGCAGGTGGTAGCCGAGATCGCCTCGTTCGGACTCCTGTCGTTCGTGGCGTGGCGCGCCGCGACTGACGCGCGCGTCGACGCAGGAGGGCGCCTCGCCTGGCGATCACTGGCCATCGCGGTGTCGGCGCAGTGGGCGGCGTACGCCGCGTACGGCGTGGCGGAGGTTCGGGGCGACGCCCCGTTGATGCGTGCGGTGTCGGACGCCGTGTACCTGCTCTCCTATCCGTTCCTGCTGGTGGGGTTGTTGCGCTTCCCGCGCCCGGTACCGGAGCGTCCGCGGCGCGCGATACACTCGCTCGATGCCGCGATTGTCGTGGTGGCCGGGGGGGTGGTCCTCCTGCACCTCGCGTTGCTTCCCGGGGCGGTCGAGTCGGCCGCGACGTCCCGGGAGGTCCTGGCCTACGCTGCCGTGTACCCGTTAGGCGACGCGATCATGCTGGTGGGGGCGACGGTGCTGTGGCTGCGCGAACCCTCCGATGCGCGGCGGGGCGTGGTGACGCTGCTGGGGATTTCGCTCCTCGTGCTGCTGGTGGCTGATGGCGTGTACGCGTACCGCATCGGATACCGGACGTACCAGACCGGGAGCTTCCTCGACGTGCTGTGGGCCACCTCGGCACTGCTGATGGCGGTGGCGGCGCATTGGCAGCGGGTCTCGGCACGGTCGCCGGCGGGGCACGAGGTGGCGGCCCCGCCGGGGCTGCACCAGCCCGCGCTTCCCTACCTTGCGAGCGCCATCGTCTTCGCGCTCCTGCTCATGGTGGCGACGCGGGATTCGGGGACGGCCACGCGCGTGCTGGCGGGGGGGGCGACGCTCGTGACCGCGCTCGTCCTCGCGCGGCAGTGGGTGGCGGTGCGCGAGAACGTGCGGCTGGCGGGTGACGCCCTCGCGCGCGAGGGGGAGGCACGCTTTCGCGCGTTGGTGCAGCACGCGTCGGACATGCTGCTGATCATCGACGGGGACTTCGCGGTGCGGTACGCGAGTCCGGCGGCCCTGGACGCGCTGGGGACGCCGGCCGGGGCGCTCGTTGGCTCCCGCCTGCTCGAGTTGGTGCACCCTACGGACGTCGGGGACGCCTTGCGGCTGCTGGGGCGCGCGGTGGCCAGCGGGCGCGAGTCGGTGCGCGGCGAGTGGCGCTTCCGGGCGACCAACGGGCGCACGATCCACGCGGAACACGTGGCGACCAGCTTGTTGGACGAGCCGACGGTGCGGGGGATCGTCCTCAATTCGCGCGACGTCTCGGAGCGGGCGGAGTTGGAGCGGCAGCTGACCCACCAGGCCTTCCACGACCCGCTCACCCGCCTGGCCAATCGCACGCTGTTCCTCGACCGGCTCGAGCACGCCTTCCGGCGCGGGGCGCGCGCGCCGGGGACGGTGTCGCTCCTCTTCCTCGACCTCGACGACTTCAAGCGCGTCAACGACTCGTTAGGGCACGCGGCCGGCGACGTGCTGCTGGTGGAAACGAGTGCACGCATCGCCGCCGAACTGCGGGAGGGGGACACGCTCGCGCGGCTCGGGGGCGACGAGTTTGCGATCCTGCTCGAGAACGTCGACGACGCGGGGATGTCGGAGGCGGTGGCGGCGCGCGTGCTCGAGGCGCTGCGCGCGCCGGTCACGGTGGAGGGCAAGGCGATCCACGTGGGGGTCAGCATCGGCATCGCCAACTCCCGCGATGCGGCGAACCCGTCGGAGCTGATGCGCAACGCGGACCTGGCGATGTACATCGCCAAGACGCGCGGGAAAGGGGCGTGTGCCGTGTTCGAGCCGCACATGCACTCGGACGTGGCGACGCGCCTGGACATCGAGGCCGACCTGCGCAAGGCGATCGAGGCGGACGAGCTGCGCCTCGTCTTCCAGCCGGTGGTCGGGCTACACCATCGCCAGCTGCTCGGGGTGGAAGCGCTGGTGCGATGGACGCATCCCACGCGAGGCGAGATCCCTCCCGCCACCTTCATCCCGATCGCCGAGGAGGCGGGGCTGGTCGTGGCGCTGGGGCGCTGGGTGCTGTGCGAGGCGTGCCGCCAGGCACGACGGTGGCGCGATGAGACGGGGGAGCAGCTGCACGTCGGAGTGAACATCTCGGCGCGGCAGATCCACGATGCGAGCCTGATCGCCGATGTCCGGATGGCGCTCGAGGAGTCCGACATCCCGCCGGAGCAGCTCCTCCTGGAGATCACCGAGAGCGTGTTGATGCGCGACTCGGACGATGCGGCTGGCGTGCTGCAGGCGCTCAAGACGCTGGGCGTGTCGCTGGCGCTGGACGATTTCGGGACGGGATACTCGTCGTTGAGCTACCTGCAGCGGTTTCCCATCGACCTGCTCAAGATCGACCGGTCATTCGTGGCGCCGATGGCGGCGCGGAGCTTCGACCCGCGCCTCGTGCGGGCGATCCTGGCGCTCGGCGAGAGCCTGGGGATGCGGATCGTGGCCGAAGGGATCGAGACGGAGGGGCAGTTGCAGGCGCTGCGCGAGCTTGGGTGCGAGATGGGGCAGGGCTACCTGTTTGCGCGGCCGTTGACCTCCGACCAGCTCCTGGCGCGCATTCGCGAGGAGCTGGCGATGCGCCCGACGGCGTCGGGCGGAGGGCGCCTGGTGCCGGCGTTCGCCGCGGCGCGTTAGGCGCGCTGCGGTGGCGCGCTGCGGTAGGCACCCTGCGCCCGACGCGCCGGCTGTGTCGTGCTGCGCGCCGCGTGGCGTGCCGCGCGTCCGTCGTTAGGCGCGGGCCGGAATAGCGGCCAGGCGCTCGGCGGCCGCTCGCAGCGTCTCGGCGCGCTTGCAGAAGGCGAATCGCACGTAGTTGCGTGGGGCGCCTCCCGCGACGTGGAAGGACGAGCCCGGGACGGTGGCGACTCCCACTTCGCGGGCGAGCCAGCGGGCGAAGTCCACGTCGCCCATGTCGCTGATCCCCTGGTAGCCGGCCAGGATGTAGTAGGCGCCCTCTGGGGGGGTGAAGGTGAAGCCGGCCGAGCGGAGCGCATCGCACAGGATCTCGCGGCGGGCGCGATAGTCGAGGGCGAGGTGGTTGTAGTAATCGGCGTCGAACGCCATCCCGACGGCGGCCGCCTGCTGCAACGGCGCGGGCGCGCCGACGGTGAGGAAGTCGTGCACCTTGCGGATGGCGACCGCCTCGCGCGCGGGGGCGATGGCGTAGCCCAGGCGCCATCCGGTGCAACTGAAGGTCTTGGAGAGTCCGGAGATCGTGATCGTGCGCTCGGCCATGCCCGGCCAGGTGGCGAGCACATGGTGCGAGCCCGCATAGCGGATGTGCTCGTAAATCTCGTCGGTGATGGCCCAGACGTCGTTCCCGATGCAGAGCTCGGCGATGAGGTCGAGTTCCTCGCGGGTGAAGACGCGCCCGGTCGGGTTGTGCGGGGTGTTGACGATGATGGCCTTGGTGCGCTCGGTGAAGGCGTCGCGCAGGCGCTGCGGGTCGAAGTTCCAGCCCGGGGGTTCGAGCGGGACGAAGACCGGCTTGGCACCGGCGAGGATCGCGTCGGGGCCGTAGTTCTCGTAGAACGGGTCGAAGACGATCACTTCATCGCCGGGGTCGATCATGGCGAGAAAGACGGCGGCCATGGCCTCCGTGGCGCCGCACGTCACAGTGACCTGCTGATCGGGGTCGACGGTGTAGTCGTACATGCGGTGGTACTTTTCGGCGATCGCCAGCCGCAACGCCGGCGCCCCCCACGTGATGGCGTACTGGTTCACGTCGCCGTGGATGGCGGCGCACGCGGCGTCCTTCATCACCTCGGGCATGGGGAAGTCGGGGAAGCCCTGCGCGAGGTTGATCGCGCCGTACTGCTGGGCGACGCGTGTCATTTCGCGGATGACCGACTCGGTGAAGCTCGCGGTGCGTGCTGCCGGCATATGGAGGGAGACTTGGGGCGGGAGACGAAATGCGGAGAGTGCCTAACGGTTGCGGCTCAGCGCTTCCCGACCAACGGGAGGGCCGCCCGCACAAGTTCTGCCGTGGACGACGTTGCGCCAGAGGGGCCCATCGACTCTCGCGCACCGCGCACCGCCTTCTCGGCGTCGGGGGCGGCGTAGCCGAGGGAGACGAGGGCGCGCACGGCGTCGGCGTCGGAGGCTCCAACTGGGCGGGTGCCGTCGGCGGGGGCCGACGCGACCTCGTCGAGCTTGTCGGCGAGGTCGAGGATGAGCTGTTCGGCCTTCTTGCGTCCGACGCGCGGGACCTGCTGGAGGGTGACGAGGTCCTTCTCGCGGATGGCGCGCACGAGCCGCTCGGGCGAGAGCGTGGAGAGCATCCCCAGAGCGAGCGCCGGGCCGACCCCCTTCGCGAGGAGGAGCTTCCGAAAGACGGCGCGTTCGAACGGGGTGGCGAAGCCGTAGAGGAGCCACTCGTCCTCGCGCACCACGAGCGAGGTGTGGAGGCGCACCTGTTCCCCGGCCCTGGGGAGCGCTTCATAGGTGCCGAGCGGGATGAAGAGCTCGTAGCCCACGCCACCCGGAGTCAGCACCTCGGCACGATCCAGGTCCTTCGAGAGGAGGGTGCCGGTGAGGAGTGAGAGCATGCGAGGGGGGTGGTGGATGCAGAACGGGTGGAGCGAGCGCTATCTGCGAGGAAATGCGCCAAGGGGCAAGGGAATGATGATGCGGGGCGGGGGCGGCGAGGAGAAGTTGTTGATGGGGGGGCCCCCCGCGCCGGTCATGGCGTCAGCGATCAATCCCTTCGAACGCCCGGTCCTCGCGCCGGCTCTCGCCCCTGTAGTCGCCGAGTTGCGCACCCAATCGCTCGCCCCATCTCGACGCGTGGCCACGCGCTCACCGGCGTCCGGCGAGCGCGTCGATGCGCGCCGTCATCAGGCAGGTGAGGGCCGCCGCCACCCCGTCGGCGGCATCGGAGGGCGCCGGGGGAGACTTGAGCCGGAGGAGGCGCGCGACCATGTATTGCACCTGCTCCTTGGTCGCCGCGCCGGTCCCGCAGACGGCCTTCTTGATCTCCGCCGGTGGGTACTCGTGGACGGCGAGGTGTGACTGCTCGCCGGCGAGCAGAATCACGCCGCGCGCATGGCCGAGTGTGACGGTGGTACGCACGTTGCGCGCGTAGAAGATGCTCTCGACCGCCATCGCCTGCGGGCGGTGGCGGTCGATGATCTCGCGCAGGCCGTCGTAGATCTCCACGAGGCGCGCCGCGAGCGGGTCGCGCGCCTTCGTGCGTATGACGCCGCACTCCACGAGTGCGAACGCCCCTCGATCGCCGGGGCGCACCACGCCGTATCCGGTGACGGCGGTTCCCGGGTCGACTCCGAGGACGATCAAGTCACGCGAGACCGTTCGGTCGGCGAGACGCGGTCAGGCGCGCTCCAGCTCCGCATCGTCCATCTCGAAGTTCGCGTCCACCTTCTGCACGTCGTCCAGGTCCTCGAGCGTCTCGATGAGCTTGAGGAGCGACTGCGCATGCTCTCCCTCCACCCGCACCGAGTTCTTCGGGATCCACGAGAGCTCGGCCTCGGTCGTCGCGAGACCCGCCGACTCGAGCGCCTGACGGACGGCGTGCAGGTCGGCGGGGGCGGTCGACACGACGTAGGTCTCGTCTTCGCGCGCGAAGTCCTCCGCACCTGCCTCGAGCGCCTTTTCCATCGCCGCGTCCTCCTCCATCGCGGAGGCGGCGACGTAGAGCTGTCCCTTGCGGTCGAACATGAAGGCGACCGAGTTGGTGGCGCCGAGGTTGCCGCCGCCGCGGGAGAGCTTGGCGCGCACTTCGGCGACGGTGCGGGTCGGGTTATCGGTGAGCGCCTGGATCATCAGGGCCACGCCGCCGGGGCCGTACGCTTCGTACAGCACCTCGACGTAGTCGACGCCCTCCAGCTCGCCCGTCCCCTTCTTGATGGCGCGCTCGATGTTCTCCTTGGGCATCGAGGCCGCCTTGGCGGTATCGATGGCGGTACGCAGGCGCGGATTTCCCCCAGGGTCACCACCGCCGAACTTGGCCGCGACGGTGATTTCACGAATCAGCTTCGTGAACTTGGCGCCGCGCTTGGCGTCGGTCGCGGCCTTGTAGTGCTTGATCTGCTTCCACTTACTGTGACCAGCCATCTCTCGCGTCCCGTCGGGTCCGAAGGTTGGGGGCGGAAATATACGGCGGCGGAGGGCGATCCGAGATGGGGCACCGCCGCGGACTGGTCGACGCCCCCGCCGCGAGCGGCGATCGGCGCTCGACAAGCGGAGAACACCGACCTATCGATGCGGGGAATCCGGCGTGACGCATGCCGCGTCGCGTGACAATGTTGACGCGGTACGTGCGCACGCGCAGTGGATTCCTGCGCCTGTCGCTTCCGAGCGCCTTCTGGTGCCATGCCCCGACGCCTGTGGCGATGATCACCCAACAGCAAGTCTGGACCTCGCGAGATGGATGGACGGTCGTTCACGGTGACCGTGGACCGATCGAGGCGCAACTCGTCCTGGTCTTCGGGGGCGGGGAGACGCTGGAGGATCCCGGACTGTTGGCCCACCTCGCGGCCGAGTATCCGCGGGCGGAGATCGTCGGATGCAGCACCGCGGGCGAGATCGGCGGTGACGAGGTGCGCGACGACTCGCTCGTGGCGACCGCGATCCAGTTCGACCGTACCGGCGTTCGCGTGGTGGCCGAGTCCCTTCCCGATGCGAGCGAGAGCGAGGCGGTCGGTCAAGCGATCGCCGCGTCGTTGCAGTCGCCGACGCTCGGGCATGTCCTGCTGTTCAGTGAGGGGATCCACGTCGACCACATGGCGCTCCTGCAAGGAATGGCCGGGGTGCTGGGCGATGCGGTGGGGATCACGGGTGGTCTGGCGGGGGACAGCGTGCACTTCCGTCGGACCCTCGTCCTCGCAGGAGGGACGGCGGAGACGCGACGGGTCGCCGCCGTCGGCTTGTACGGCGCGTCGCTCACGGTCGGCTACGGGACGCTGGGCGGGTGGGATCCCTATGGGCCGGCGCGTCTGGTCACCTCATCGAGCGGATGCGTGGTGCACACCATGGACGGCGAGCCAGCGCTCGACCTGTTCAGCCGGTACATCGGCGAGCATGCCAGCGCGCTGCCGGGGAGCGCGGTTCGTTTCCCGTTCGCCATGCGGGCCCCGGGGTCGGTGGGGGAGGTCGTGCGCACCGTCTGCGCGGTCGATCGGGAGGCGCGCTCGCTGACCTTCGCCGGCGGCGTCCCGGCAGGTGCAACGTTGCGGCTGATGCGGGCCAATGTCGAACGCCTGATCGACGCCGCGACGGCGGCGGCCACCGCCAGCACGGCCCGCATGGGGGGCGGAGGGACGGCACTCGCCCTCCTGGTGAGTTGCGTCGGGCGCAAGCTCCTCATGGGCGCGCACGTGGACGAGGAGGTGGCGTGCGTGCGCGACATCATCGGGCGCGACGGGGCGTGCACCGGCTTCTACTCCTACGGCGAGGTGGCGCCGCTTCGTCCGCAGACGCGGTCCGAGCTGCACAACCAGACGATGACGATCACGACCTTCGCCGAACGGTAGAGGCCCGCCGCCATGCATCCTCTCCTCTCCCGCCAGCTGCGCCGGCACGTGCCGTTGGGGAGCGCCATCCCGGCGGGGTACGAGGCGCTGCTCGAGGCGGTGAGCGCCGCGTACACGCAGGCCGATGCCGACATGGCCATGGTGGAGCAGTCGCTCGACGCCGTCTCGCAGGAGATGCTCGAGCGCTACGTGCGGCTCGAGGCGCAGAAGGTGCACCAGGCGACGCTGGAAGCGGAGAAGGCGCGGGCCGAGGAGGTGGCCCTGCTCGCCAGTGTGCAGCTGGCGGCGATGCGCGCCTCGACCCCGGAGCGGCTCCTCCCCGAGGTGCTCGGGGTGGTGGCGGCCGGGGTGGGGGCGCGGGCGGCGGTCGCCTGGGTGCGGGGTCCCGACGGGTGGGCACTGGCGCACCGGTGGATCGGGGGAGATGCCCCGGAGCTGGCGCAGCACTGGAACGGGGTCGTCCCCGGTCCTGTCCATCCGGGCGTCTCGTACGAGGCCACGGCGCCCACGCCACCCGACGGGCTGCAGTGCCGCACGCTGTCGGTGGTTGACGCCCCGGGGGACGAGGCGCGCCTCGACTTCCTGGTGACCGAGGCGGGGACCGAGCGGCTGCGCGACGCGTTCGCGGTGGTGCTGTCGCGTCAGCTGTCGGCGGCCATGCGTGAGCAGCGCGCCGAGCAGGCCATGCACGCGCAGGCCGAGTTGTTGCGCGCGATTGGGGAGGGGACGCCCGACGGCCTCACGGCGAAAGATGCGAGCGGTCGCTACCTGCTGTGCAACGCGGCGGGGGCGCACCTGTTCGCTCGCCACCCGGACGAGGTCGTGGGGCGCACGGACGATGAGCTCTGCGATGCCGAGACGGCGGCGTGCGTCGCAGCGGAAGATCGTGAGGTGATGAGTACGGGGGTGCCGGCCGTCATCGAGCGGAAGTGGCGGCTGGGGGAGGCGCTCCGTCACCTGCTCGTGCGCAAGGCCCCGCTGCGCGGCCGCTCGGGGGAGATCGTCGGGGTCATGTCGGTGGCCAGCGACGTGACCGAACGCGTGCTCATGGAGCAGCGGCTGCACGGCGCGCAGAAGATGGAGGCGCTGGGGCTGATGGCGGGGGGCGTGGCGCACGACTTCAACAACCTGCTCACCGTCATCTCCGGGAACAGCGCGTTGCTCCTGACGGCGTCGTTCACGGAGGACGAGCGACGCCAGGCGGCGCGCGAGATCGGCGCGGCCGCCGATCGGGCGGCGGCGGTGGTGCGACAGCTGCTCACCTTCGCCCGGCGGCGCGTGGTGCGCCCGATGGTGCTCGACCTGCACGCCATCCTGCGCGAGCGCGAACCGATGCTGCAGCGCCTGCTGGGCGAACGCGTGGAACTCGTGCTGCGCCTGCACCCGCTCGCGTTGCATGCGCGGTTCGACCCGTCGCAGTTCGATCAGGTGCTCCTTAACCTGATGCTCAATGCGCGAGGGGCACTCCCCGATGGCGGCATCGTCCGGCTGGAGACGGATCGCGTGTCGCTCGACGACGCGCAGGGGGCCGCGGTGGGGACCGCGCCCGGGGCATACGTCGCATTGCACGTGACGGACAACGGCGTGGGGATGGACGAGGCGACGCGGGGGCGCGTCTTCGAGCCGTTCTTCACCACGCGGCCGGTGGGGGAAGGGAGCGGACTCGGGCTCTCGTTCGTCTACGGCGCGGTGGCCCAGGTGGGCGGGGCCACCTGCGTGGAAAGTGCCCCGGGTCGGGGGAGCACCTTCACCGTGTTACTCCCCCAACTCGACGCAGCGCCCGCGGCGCCGTCGGAGCCGGGGCGAGGTGCCGCCGAGACGTCGCGCGTGGGGACGCGCACGATCCTGCTGGTAGAGGACGATGGCGCCGTGCGGGCCTTCGCGCGCCATGTCCTCAGGCTGGAGGGGTACCTCGTTTTGGAGGCGCGGAACGGCGAGGAGGCGCTGCGCCGCGCCGCGGAGGTGAGCGGGACGCCGATCGCCCTCCTGTTGTCCGACGTGATGATGCCGGTGATGGGCGGGGGGGCGCTCGCTGCCGCTATGCGCGCGCACGATCCTGACCTCCCCGTCCTCCTGATGTCGGGGTACTCCGACGACGACGTGGCGCGCGGGGACCTCGAGCGGCTCGGGTACGTCTTCCTCGCCAAGCCGTTCTCGCCGCAGGCGCTGGTGCATGCGGTGCGAGAGGCGATGGCGAGTCGGGTGCGGCGCGTCACGTGAACCGTGGGGCGCTGCGGCCTCCGTACCGCTAGCGATTGGGCTCGACCATGTCCTCGAAGCGCAACCACTGCTTGTAGAAGTACAGGTCGGCGTAGCCCGTGCCGCCCCCGCGGTGCTTGAGGACGTGCAACTCGGTCGCACCATCGAGGTCGCGCGACGACTCGTACAGCTCCTGCCGGTAGATGGCGAGGACGACGTCGGCGAGCTGCGGGAGCGCGCCTAACGCGCCGAAGTCCGCGAGGCGCGGGCGCGGGTCGCTGCGCTCGCGCACCGAGCCTTCGAGATGTGACACCAGCAGCACGGCGCAGTCACGGCGCACCGCCAGCCCCTTGAGGTCGCGCACGGCCTGCGCCAGCTCTTCCGCCATGCCGTGCGTCCCGCGCGCGAGCGATTGCACCGGGTCGATGACGAGGAGGTCGAGCCCGAGATGCTCGATGAGGAGGTCCGAGAGTCCCGGGAGCCCGTTGGGGGGGAGGTGCGCGAGGAGCGGCGCGTTGGGTCGCATCGCGAGTGCGGCCGCTGCAACTGCGGCGTAGGCCTCCTCGTCCAGTCGTCCATGGCGGAGGTCATCGATGCGCGCGCGCCCTTGCACGGCCAGGGCGCGCTCGAGCAAGCGCTCGCCGCCCAGTTCACCCGAGAAGAAGGCGACGCTGCGTCCATCCTCGGCGGCGCGCAACGCCATGGCGAGGGCGAGCGCGGACTTGCCGCTCGCCACGTCCCCGCCGAGGACCACGAGGTCGCCGCGGCGCACGCCGCCGCCTAACAAGGCATCGACCGACGGGAAGCCGCATGACAGCGTGTCGCCGGCGCCGCCGGCGGCCAGCATCCCTTCCAGGTACCCGGCGGCGTCGAGGACGCGGGGCGCCGATGCGTCGCGCGCCGGCGCGGCGGTCGCCCGGAACGGCGGGTCGTCAGGCGCGCCACCCAGCGCGTCGTCGCGCGCGCCACCAGTTGCTCCGCCGGTCGGCGGCTCGTTGGGATCGCGCACGGGGGCGTTCACCGGGTCGTACAACGGGTCGAACTGGGAATCCGGGTCGAGGCTCATCGGAATCGATCGGGGCGCGACGAAGGGTCGACGATCAGCGTTGGCGTGCGGCCGCGGCCGCACGGTCAGGCGGCGCGGAGCAGGGCGAGCAGCTGCTTCAACTCCGCACGCGACGGGGCGTCGAGGACTTGGGCGGCGAGGGTCACCAGGCGATCGAGCGCGGTCGCCACCCCCTCCCTCGACTCTCCACCGCTGGCATCGGCAACCAGTTGTGCGGCGGTACGGGCGGTCGTGGGGAGGGTCAGCGTCCCCAGCCAGTGCCGAGCCCCCTGCCCGCGCACCTTGCGCAGCTCGGGGGAGAGCGACTCGCGCGTCGTGCAGCCGTCGGCCAGTCGCGCGCCCATCAGGACGGCCATCGCCAACTCGCGCTCGCCGCCGAGCGGCAGACGTCCGGCCAGCGTCGTGAGGGCGCGGAACCGGAACACGACCGGCGTGAGGGCGTATGGGGGATTCGAGAGCACGCGGGGAATCTACGAGCGCCGCGTCCCTCGGCAAACGCCGCGTGTATCCCCTACATTCCCCTCCATGCCGCCGCTCCCGAAGATCGGCCAGCCCCCCAAGCAGGTGCTGTGGGTCGATGACGAGGCAGAACTCCTCGAGCCACACCGCCTCTTTCTTGCCGACAAGGGGTACGACGTCACCGTCGCCACCAACGCCGACGACGCCGTCGAACTCCTGCGGCGCCGCCCATTCGACGTCGTGCTCCTGGACGAGCAGATGCCCGGGAAGCGGGGGCTGGAGGCGTACCGCGAGTTTCGCGAGGTGTCGCCGACGCTGCCGGTGGTCATGGTCACCAAGAGCGAGGAGGATGCCACGCTGCGCGAGGCGTTAGGCGCCAACGTGCGCGACTACCTCGTCAAGCCGGTCTCGCCGCGACAGGTACTGGCGGCGGTCACCAAGATCCTCGAAGGGTCCAAGATCCGGAAGCAAGCGGTGGCACGCGCCTTCGTCGACCGCTTCCGGGCCATCGAGCACGAGCGGCATGGCTCCCTCGACTGGCGCGGGTGGATCGAACGCTTCGACGAGCTGATGCGCTGGGACGTCGACCTGGCCGAGGCGGGGGAGACGGGACTGTACGAGTCGCTGCGCGGGCTGTATCCCGACCTGCAACGCGAGTTTGCCGGCTTCATGCAGCGGGCCTATCCGCGGTGGCTGCGCGAACTGGAGGGGGACCGTCCACCGCTGTCGATCGACATCGTTCCCGAGTTCGTCCTGCCGGTGTTGCAGCGCGAACGGCGCGTGATCCTCGTCGTCGTCGACTGCATGCGCGTGGACCAGTGGCGCATCGTCGAGCCGACGCTGGCCTCGCTCTTCGATGTCGAGACGACGCACTACTTCGCCGTACTGCCCACGGCGACGCCGTACTCGCGCAACGCGCTGTTCAGCGGGCTCTTTCCCGGGGAGATCGCGGCGCGCTTCCCCGACTGGTGGGGTGAGCGCGACGACGAGACGCTCAACGCGCACGAGCGCGACCTGCTCGAGGCGCAGATGCGCGAGCTCAAGATTTCGGTCCCCGTCCGGTACCACAAGATTTCGACGCCGTACGACTCCGACGAGCTCGAGCGCCACATGTCGACGGCGATCAGCCCGGAAGGGATCAGCGCCTTCGTCTTCAACTTCGTCGACCTGCTCACGCACGGGCGTTCGGAGTCGGCGATCCTCTTCGAGGTCGCGAAGGACGAGATCGCGCTGCGCCAACTCACGCTGCAGTGGTTCCAGCGCTCGGCGCTGCTGTCGCTCCTGAAGGAAGCGGCGCGCAAGAAGATCACGGTGGTGCTCACCAGCGATCACGGGTCGATTCACTGCACCACGCCGGCCACGGTCTTCGCCAAGCGCGACGCGACGCAGAACCTGCGCTACAAGTTCGGCGAGGACCTGCGCGCCGAGCGTCCGGAGCAGGCGCTGCTCTTCCCCAACGAGGACGCATTGCGGCTGCCGAGGCGCGGGCTGGGAGCCAACACGCTGATGGCGGTGGGCAACACCTTTTTCGTGTATCCCACCAAGCTGCGCGAGTACCAGAGCCGGTATCGCGGGTCGTTCCTGCATGGCGGGGTGACGCCGGAGGAAGTGATCGTGCCGCTGGCGCTGCTGACCCCCAAGGCGTGACGAACACACCGCACGGAGAACGGGCGACGGGAGCCGGGAGATGTATCGGCGACTCCTAGTCTTCCTCCGCCCGCACACCTGGCGGATGTCGGCGACGATCGCCTGCAACATCGGCGCGGCGCTGCTCGACGTCTTCTCCTTCACCCTCCTGATCCCGTTCCTCGACGCGCTGTTCGGGACGCAGACGATCGGGCGGGTGACGAAGATCCAGGAGCAGATCGTGGGAGCCTTCCTGCGGTCGGGCGACGCGATGGGTTCGCTGCGCAACATCATCGTCGTCATCCTGGTCGCGGTCACGCTCAAGAACTTCCTGGTCTGGCTCAGCGGGCAGTTTGGCGCGGCGCTGCAGGAGTACGTCACGCGCGACCTGCGCAACACGCTCTACGCGCACCTGCAGCGCCTCCCGCTCGCCTACTTCACGCGCACCAAGGCCGGGCAGATCCTCGCCCGCGTCCTGCAGGACACGCAGCAGACCAAGCAGGTGATCACCGAGGCGGTCACGCGCTCGATCCAGAGCGCGGCCATGGTGATCACCTCGATCATCGCGATGTTCGTGATGTCGTGGCGCCTCTCGCTCCTGGCGCTGGTCGTCGCCCCGCTCCTGATCGGGCTTCTGCAGCCGATCCTCCGCAAGCTGCGCAAGGGCCACAAGCGACTCGGCAACCAGTACGGCGAGATGACGAGCGTGGTGCAGGAGGCGATCAACGGGATGCGCCTCGTGAAGTCGTATCGCGGCGAGGGATACGAGGAAGGACGGTTCCGCGAGGCCAGCGATCGCTACTCACGCGGGATGGTGAAGGTCAATCGCCTCGCCTTCCTCGCCCAGCCGATCACCGAGACGGTGGCGACCGGGATCGCCATGCTGATCCTCCTCATTGGCGCCCGTCAGGTGCAGGTCGACCAGACGCTCACCGGGTCGGAGCTGATCGCCTTCCTCGCGATCGTGATGCGCATGTTGCAGCCGCTCAAGCAGCTGTCG